>ERZ791830.40-NODE-40-length-184146-cov-8.762395_pt1 | contig 184146 bp, 150 predicted proteins | sample MGYA00509945_ERZ791830 | MGnify/ENA primary metagenome ERZ791830 (study PRJEB30046, sample SAMN00792021) | human gut metagenome | study: EMG produced TPA metagenomics assembly of the A metagenome-wide association study of gut microbiota in type 2...
TGTCAAAGAACACTTGATGCTTACTTTTTACACAACCTCCCCGGAAGGAGGGGAATGGAGTTACCACCGACTTGTTAAATGCACATTATAATTATATCTAAAGAAAAACCTTCTTTTTTCTAACGTTCTTTTTCTATCTCCTATTATCAATCCTCTATTATCTTATTTTCTCCTACTATCTTATCTTCCTCTATTATCAATCTCCTACTATCTTATCTTCCCCTATTATCAATCTCCTACTATCTCATCTTCCCCTATTATCAATCTCCTACTATCTTATCTTCCCCTATTATCAATCTCCTACTATCTTATCTTCCTATTTCCCGTACATTTTTTCGTAATAGCCTTGATAATCTCCGCTAGTTACTTCTTCCACCCACGGCTGGTTATTCAAGTACCATTCGATAGTCTTCACAATGCCGACTTCGAATTTCGTTTCGGGATACCAACCTAAGGCATTGGTAATTTTGGTCGGGTCGATTGCGTAACGCTGGTCGTGTCCGAGGCGGTCTTTGACAAAAGTAATCAAATCCTCGTTAATCCAGTCGATTGAGATTTCTCCGTTTTCACCTTTCACTTTCTTTTTAAGCATTTGGCGATATTCGGGATGTTCCGTCATCAAGCGGTGAATAGTCGAGATAGTCAGTTTCACAATTTCGAGGTTTGTCTTTTCGTTGTGTCCACCTACGTTGTAGACCTCTCCCTCTTTGCCTTCGCGCACAACGAGGTCAATCGCCTTGCAATGATCTTCCACATACAACCAGTCACGCACGTTACTTCCGTCGCCGTAGACAGGCAGATGTTTACCTTCAAGGATATTCTTGATAATCAATGGAATCAATTTTTCCGGGAAATGATACGGGCCGTAGTTATTTGAGCAACGGGTAATCGTAACCGGCATTTTATAAGTGTCGTGATAGGCCATAACGACCATATCCGCGCTAGTCTTGGAAGCGCTGTACGGGCTATGCGGACAAAGCGGCGTAGCCTCCGTGAAAAACCCTTCAGCACCCAGAGAGCCATACACTTCGTCGGTAGAAACCTGATGATAACGCACACCTTTCCTCCAAGTCGGGTAGCCCTGTTCGTCCTTGCCCATTACCCACGCGCGGCGTGCACAGTCCAACAAGTTCTGCGTGCCGAGAATATTAGTAATCAAGAACAACTGCGGGTTTTCAATGCTACGGTCCACATGGCTTTCGGCAGCGAAATTCACCACGTAATCGAAGCGATACTCAGCAAACAGACCGTCTACTACTTCGCGGCTGCAAATATCTCCCTTGATAAAAAAGCAGCGTTCATTGTCGATATCCTTGGCAATGGTTCCCAAATTTCCTGCATACGTCAAAGCATCCAGAATCACGACCTTCACGTCGCTATGTTTTGCCAGAATATACTTAATGTAGTTTGCGCCGATAAATCCTGCGGCACCGGTCACCAGATAAGTTTTCATATATTTCTTATTATGTTGATTTTAGGATTGTTTTGCCAGTTCAATAAGGTATTTGCCGTATTCCGTCTTTTCGAGTTGCCGGCCGAGCAGAAGCAGCTGTTCCGTCGGAATCCAGCCCTGACGCCATGCGATTTCTTCGATGCAACTGACATAAAAACCTTGACGGTTCTGAATGGTGGCAACAAAGTTGGAGGCTTCCAGCAAACTGTCACAGTTACCGGTATCGAGCCATGCAAATCCACGTCCGAAAAGTTCCACTTTCAGCGTGTCTTCTTCCAGATAGAGGCGGTTTAAGTCCGTTATTTCATATTCTCCACGGGCGGAAGGACGGAGGGCGGCAGCCTTTTCCGTCACGGTAGCGTCATAGAAATACAATCCGGGAACGGCATAATTGCTTTTCGGAACGGCAGGTTTCTCTTCCAGGGAAACGACTTTGCCCGTCTCGTCAAATTCCACCACACCGTAAGCGCGGGGATCTTTCACGTAATAACCGAATATGCAAGCTCCTTTCTCCACACTGGCAGCACGGCGGAGCATGGCGGAAAATCCCTGGCCGTAGAACATATTATCGCCCAAAATCAGACATCCCGGTTCACCGTTCAGGAAATCGGCTCCCAATACGAAAGCCTGTGCCAGACCGTTGGGTTGCTCCTGCACCTGATAAGAGAAGGACATTCCCAGTTCTTCACCTGTTCCCAGCAGATCGCGGAACATCGGCAAGTCACGTGGAGTAGAGATAACCAATACTTCGCGTATTCCCGCCAACATCAGTGTAGACAACGGATAATAAATCATCGGCTTGTCGTACACAGGCATGATCTGTTTAGAAATCGCCTTAGATAGCGGATAGAGGCGGGTAGCACTTCCACCGGCCAGAATAATTCCTTTCATGTTCGTCTTTGTTATTCATTCACTGGCTGCAAAGGTCGGAAAGAAATCCGAAATGACAAAAATAATGCGAAGTTATTTATCCGCCAGCTCGATAACTTCCAAATCCTTGAACGCTCCTTCGTCAATGACAAACCGCACCAATGTACGTACTTTATGAAATCCGGACATTCCCGCCGCTCCCGGGTTGATGTGCAGCATATCCAACGTTTTGTCATATTTCACCTTTAATATATGAGAGTGCCCGCTGATAAAGAGTTTCGGCGGCCGCGTCATCAGGCTTCCGACAATGGAAGGATCGTACTTTCCCGGATAGCCTCCGATGTGTTTTATGAGTACTTCCGCACCGTCCACCGTAAAACGGTTCACCTGCGGAAACAACTTCCGGATTTCCTGCCCATCAATATTCCCGTAGACTGCCCGTAACGGCCGGAAAGCCGCCAATTTTTCCGCTACCTCCAACGAACCGATATCGCCCGCGTGCCAGATTTCATCGCACGGTTCAAAATATTCCAGGTATTTCTCGTCCCAGTAAGCGTGAGTATCTGATAATAATCCTATTCTTGTCATAATTTTCTTTGTTTAATCCCGCAAAGATACTATATTTGGAAAAATCTTAAAGTACATGGAAAGCAAATATAATTATTTCAAGCGAGATATCAGTTGGCTCTCATTCAATTACCGCGTATTGTTGGAGGCAACGGATGAACATTTGCCGCTCTACGAGCGGATTAACTTCATCTCAATCTACTCTTCCAATCTGGAGGAGTTTTACAAAATCCGGGTGGCCGACCATAAAGCAGTGGCTTCCGGAGCAACGGAAAGCGATGAAGAAACCGTACAATCTGCCCGTGAACTGGTAGAGGAAATCAACCGGGAAGTCACCCGGCAGCTGGACGACCGTGTGCACATCTACGAACAGAAAATACTCCCCGCCCTACGTAGAAACCATATCATTTTCTATCAGGACAGACACGTGGAGCCGTTCCACCAACAATTTATCAAAGATTTTTTCCGGGAAGAAATCTTCCCTTACCTGCAACCCGTACCGGTATCGAAGGACAAAATCGTCTCTTTCCTCCGGGACAACCGCCTCTATCTGGCCATACGAGTTTATCCGAAAAAAGAGAATGAGACAGAGCAACGGCAGCAGCCGTATTACTTCGTCATGAAACAGCCTTATGCCAAAGTGCCCCGTTTCATCGAACTTCCCGCACATGAGAAAGACCATTATCTGATGTTCACCGAAGACATCATCAAGGCGAACTTAAACCTGATCTTCCCCGGCTACGACGTCGACTCCAGCTACTGTATCAAGATCTCCCGCGACGCTGACATCCTGATTGACGACACCGCCAGCAGCGCCGACCTTGTAGCCCAACTGAAGAAAAAAGTAAAGAAACGCAAGATCGGCGACGTCTGCCGCTTCGTCTACGACCGTGCCATGCCGCAAGACTTCCTCGATTTTCTGGTGGACGCCTTCCGCATCCAGCGTGACGAGCTTGTCCCCGGCGACAAGCATCTGAATCTGGAAGACCTGCGTCACCTCCCCAACCCGAACAAGTCGCTCCACAGCCTTGAGAAGCCAAAGCCGATGAAGCTAACCGTCCTCGACGAGAAAGAATCCATTTTCAACTACGTCGCCCGGAAGGACCTGCTCTTATATTATCCGTATCATTCCTTCGAACACTTCATCCATTTCCTTTATGAAGCCGTTCATAACCCGGAAACGCGGGAAATCATGGTCACACAATACCGCGTGGCAGAAAACTCCGCCGTTATCAACACCCTGATAGCCGCCGCCCAAAACGGCAAGAAAGTAACCGTATTCGTTGAGCTGAAAGCCCGCTTCGATGAAGAGAACAACCTTGCCACCGCCGAAATGATGCAAGCCGCCGGCATAAAGATAATATATAGTATCCCGGGACTGAAAGTGCATGCCAAGGTAGCCCTCGTCCGCCGTCGCGGACAGAACGGCGAGAAGCTCCCCAGCTACGCTTATATCAGCACCGGCAATTTCAACGAGAAGACTGCCACCCTCTACGCCGACTGCGGCCTGTTCACCTGCCGCAAGGAAATCGTGAACGACCTATACAACCTCTTCCGCACCCTGCAAGGTAAAGAAGACCCCAAATTCACGACTCTCCTTGTCGCCCGCTTCAACCTCATCCCCGAACTGAACCGCCTCATCGACCGTGAAATAGAACTTGCCGACCAAGGCAAGGGTGGACGTATCATCCTCAAGATGAACGCCCTCCAAGACCCTGCAATGATTAACCGCCTCTATAACGCCTCCGAACACGGCGTTCAGATCGACCTCATCGTCCGTGGCATCTGCTGTCTCATCCCCGGGCAGTCATACAGTCGTAACATCCGTGTCACCCGTATTGTCGACAGTTTTCTGGAACACGCCCGCATCTGGTACTTCGGCAACAACCACCACCCGAAAGTATTCATGGGTTCCCCCGACTGGATGCGCCGCAACCTCTACCGGCGTATCGAAGCGGTCACCCCGATACTCGACCCCGACCTGCGTGCCAGCCTGATAGAAATGCTGAACATCCAACTGGCCGACAACCAAAAAGCCTGCTGGGTAGACGCCCAACTGCAAAACGTATTCAAGAAAAGAACGCCCGGTACCCCAAGCGTCCGCGCACAATATAATTTTTACGAGCAACTAAAAAACAGCCTGCTCCCACATAATCCCACATAACCCTATATAACTATAACACATATAACACCCCATGCCGCACCCACCCGCATGGTTTCCCCGGACTACTTTTTTGTCCGTCAAGCGAGCTTCCGTAACGGAGCGGATTTTTCTTCAAGTTTGGTGGTAATTTAGCCAGTCGGTGGTATCTCCATTCCCCTCCTTCGGGAAGGAGGGGTGGCTGAAAGCCGGGGTGGTAGGTGGATACACAATGCTGATAATAACTGACTTACGCATTCACCTACCACCTCCCCCTACGGGGACTCCTCCTTCCCGAAGGAGGAGAATGGAGATACCACCGACTATAAACTGTCAAGTCATTATTTTACTAATTCACCTTATAACCAAATTTTTTGTTTGTTTCTCTGTCTCTTTCTTTTGTTTCAAGACAAAAGAAAGAAAGTTGTAACACAAATGTAACAAGTATGACATCCCCCTGCAACCTCAAACTCCGTCCTTTGCAGGCGGAAATAACATACACACATTTATGGAGACAATTTATTTATGCATTATCATTTTCCTCTTCGTGCTAGCCATATTCGACCTGATCGTCGGTGTGAGTAACGATGCGGTTAACTTCCTCAATTCGGCGGTAGGTGCCAAGGCGGCCTCCTTCAAGACCATCCTGTTTATTGCAGGCATCGGCATATTCATCGGAGCATCGCTCTCTAACGGTATGATGGACATTGCCCGGCACGGCATCTACCAACCCGAGCACTTCTACTTTGCAGAAATCATGTGTATCCTGCTTGCCGTCATGCTCACCGACGTTGTCCTGCTGGACGTATTCAATTCAATGGGAATGCCTACCTCCACCACCGTATCCCTCGTCTTCGAGCTGCTGGGAGGAACCTTCGCCCTCTCCCTCATCAAAGTCCGTAACAGCGACACCCTCGGGTTGGGCGACCTGATAAACACCGACAAAGCCCTTTCCGTCATCATGGCGATATTCGTATCCGTGGCAATCGCCTTCTTTTTCGGTATGCTCGTCCAATGGCTGGCCCGTGTCATCTTCACGTTCAACTACACGAAAAAGATGAAATACAGCATTGCACTGTTCGGAGGCGTGGCCGCCACCTCCATAATCTATTTCATGCTCATCAAAGGACTGAAAGACAGTTCCTTCATGACCCCCGAAAACAAGCAATGGATACAGGACAACACTTGGATGCTTATCAGTGTGTTCTTCGTATTCTTCACCATACTAATGCAGATCCTTCACTGGCTGAAAATCAATGTCTTCAAAGTAGTAGTACTCATGGGTACTTTCGCCCTCGCCCTCGCCTTTGCCGGCAATGACCTTGTGAACTTCATCGGCGTTCCCCTCGCAGGTTTCTCGTCCTTCATGGATTTCACGGCCAACGGCAACGGCAATCCGGACGGATTTCTGATGACCTCACTGCTCGGCCCCGCCAAAACTCCGTGGTACTTCCTCATCGGCGCCGGCGCTATCATGGTCTACGCCCTTTGCACCTCCAAGAAAGCACACGCGGTAATCAAAACTTCCGTCGACCTCTCCCGTCAGGACGAAGGCGAAGAAACCTTCGGAAGCACCCCGATAGCCCGTACAATCGTCCGTTTCAGCATGACACTTGCCAACGGCATCTCACGCATCACCCCGGACAGCACCAAGAAATGGCTGGACACCCGCTTCCGCAAAGACGAAGCGATCATCGCCGACGGAGGTGCTTTCGACCTCGTCCGCGCCTCCGTGAACCTTGTCCTCGCCGGCCTGCTCATCGCACTGGGAACTTCGCTGAAACTCCCGCTGTCCACCACTTACGTCACTTTCATGGTAGCCATGGGTACTTCGCTCGCCGACCGTGCCTGGGGACGTGACTCAGCCGTTTACCGTATCACAGGCGTACTGAGCGTCATCGGCGGTTGGTTTATCACTGCCGGAGCTGCCTTCACGATCTGTTTCTTCGTCGCCCTCGTGCTGCATTTCGGTGGAAATATTTCAATCATTGCCCTCATCGCTCTGGCAGCATTCATCCTGATACGCAGCCAGGTGATGTATAAGAAACGCAAAGCAAAAGAACAAGGCAACGAAACTCTCAAACAACTGATGCAAACATCGGACAGCGAAGAAGCGTTGCAACTGATGCGCAAACATACCCGCGAAGAGCTTTGCAAAGTTCTCGAATACGCAGAGACGAACTTCGAGTTGACCGTCACCTCGTTTATCCACGAAAACTTGCGGGGACTGCGCCGTGCCATGGGTTCCACAAAGTTCGAGAAACAACTTGTCAAGCAGATGAAGCGCACGGGAACGGTAGCCATGTGCCGCCTCGACAATAACACCGTGCTCGAAAAAGGGCTGTACTACTATCAGGGCAACGACTTTGCCAGCGAACTGGTGTATAGCATTTCCCGCCTTTGCGAACCCTGTCTGGAGCATATCGACAATAACTTCAACCCGCTGGACGCTATCCAAAAAGGAGAATTCAGCGATGTGTCCGAGGACATTACTTACCTGATTCAGCAATGCCGCAAGAAAATGGAGAATAATGAGTACAACGATATGGAAGAAGAAGTCCGCCGTGCCAACGACCTCAACGGACAGCTTTCGTTGCTGAAACGCAAGGAGTTGCAGCGCATCCAAAGTCAGGCGGGCAGTATCCGGGTCAGCATGGTTTATCTGACAATGGTTCAGGAGGCACAGAACGTGGTGACTTATACAATCAACCTGATGAAAGTAAGCCGGAAATTCCAAGTGGAAACGGAAATGCCGTAAAAGTCAGACGGAAATGTTACAGAAGTCTCAGACAGAGATGTTACGATGAAATATATAAAAACACACAAAAGAGGGTTTATTCAAAGTGCAGAATTACTAAGTCATTTTTAGGTTGGGGAACCATAGATGCACAATGAGAGATAAACCCAAAAACAGGCAGAGGGTGACTAAACAGTCGGAAGTTTTCAGATACTCTTGACTTTTAATCACCCTCTTTTTTTGTCCGTTCCACCTGCCCGCTTTCGCTTGGTGGAACTACGTGCGGGTGGCACGTTTTCGTTTTACGTCATACTTTTCTTTCTTTTTTCCTGCCGGTCTCTCTTTTTTTCTGCCGGCTGCTAGTCCTTCTCCGTCTTTCCGTTTCTCCGGCGACGGAAGCGCAGAAGCGCTTCGAGAATATCAAGCAGTTTTTCAAGAAATAGTTTCATCTTTTTCTTTTTTTAAGGTTAATAATTCGTTTAGACAGACGGGTCCGGCGTTACGCCACCGCCACCGGGTGTGTTTCCGCCACCGGGTTTGTCATCGCCGCCCGGATTTTCCGTATCACCGTCGGCAATCAGACCGGCTGCTACGTCTTTGACGTGTACAAATTCCACTCCGGCAGTCAGTGCGCGGGTCGTGTTTCCGGCAGACCGGGTGTACTCCGGCGTGAACTGACAGCGCAGCGAAACGATTTGCGAGCTGCTGACTTTGCTTTCCTGTTCCACGCCTTTTCCGCAGGCTTTGGCAACCATAGTGAATGTTCCCAATCCTTCGAGACGCACTGTGCGGCTATTGAGCAACTGTTCGCGCATCACGGACATCAGATTCCGAATCACGTTGTGCACGTCGCCCGCCGTCAACGAAGCCTTTTCGGCAATCAATTCCGCCATTTTCTGCGTGTTGACCGTTCTCCCGATTTTCACCAGGCGGGGATAAAAGAGTTTCTGTCCTTCTTTGTTGGCAAGCGTTGCCTGGTAAGGTTTGTAAATTAATGGCATACTACTGTTTTCCTTTCTTTTTAATGATTAATGGATCAATTGTCTCTGTAACCGATTACGCCGACAAAAGTAAACGGGCCAAAGAAAGTCGGGAGACACGATGTGACAAGTCGTGACGGGAGAGAGCAAGTTCAAACCGTTTCGCACAAATGCTGCCTGTAAGTACTTCTGTACAAAGAAGTACCAGACAACAAAAAATCACGTACCTTTATAACCGAAACGAACAATCCAATAAAAAAAGCAGTAACAATGAAAACAACTACCACAGAAACTCCAATTCCGGAAGAGAAAACAACCTCCGCCCGCATACAAGCATACAGTAAAAGTCAACTGGCCGCCCTCTACCTGCCCCACATCCAGCCTGCCTCTGCCCGCCGGACGCTCCGCAGCTGGATTGCCAAAAACACGGAACTGCAAGCGGCACTCGCCCGTTCGGGATATACCGGAAAAGCAATCTTGTTGACTCCTGCACAAGTCGGGCTGTTCTTTCGATTTTTGGGAGAGCCTTAGAAAGCTCTCCGGTACCGGACGAACCCACATCGAGATTGATATACTCATATTCGGGACACATAAGGCAACGTGAACCAGAAAGTGCTGCCCTCGGCAAGCGTCCTGCGCAGCCATATCACGTACCATTTTTAACCAAAAACAATATTCCCAACCCGGATAGAACGGCTGTTCATCTCCGGGTCGGGAATATCTTCATTTCACAATGTACGGATTTGCGAACGAGTAAACCGGCACCAACAAGCGTTTTCCCGGCAGAAGATTATACCAAGTTCTCACAGTACTTATCTTATTTGAACTCATCATCAATATTTCTGCGTTCATTGTCGCCCACGGGTTCCTTCTCTCCCTTTTTAAATACCGTCACATCCTTTTTGAACTTAATTTCGATAAAAAACTTTCTATTCCCTTCGAGATAGAAATGTACCTTTGCGGCGTTTCCGACCAGATAAAGCAGCATCGTTCCCAAGAGGACGACCAAATGGTTGGCGTTGACACACTCATTGGAAAGACACTTGACCAGTTTGAAAATCGACGACCAGCTAGCCGCCGTTTTCTGCGTTCTGAACGAGAATATACGTCTGACCGTTGATATGGAGGTGTCTGTTTGTTTGGCAAAATAAACCTCTTTGTAATTGTTCTCATAAGAACAAATTTTCACCTCGTCGATTACTTTTCCTTTTTCCTGCCAGTCTTCTTCGTCGAAATCACTAGATCTTCTCCGATTCCTCTCATGCTTGTTTGTACCCGCTTCCACTTTACTTTTAGCTGCGTTTTCAACTACATTTTCAACACTTGTTTTAGCTCCATTGTCCACAGTATCAACTGTTTCACTAGATAATTGTTTTGTCATCATAATTAATATTTCGTAAATAATGCCGACAAATATCGGATATTATTTTTAACATTATGCGTCACGCGTGACACTTTCTTACTTTATCTCCTAAAATAACTCAAACATGAACCCTTTATGTGTTACCCTTCCTCTACCTTTACCGACGAAATCAATGAAAAATAATTGAATATAATGACCGAAATTAAAAAAAATCATTCCCTCCGGCGGATACGACTCATGAAGCGGGCCGCCGTTATTCGTCAAAACAATGGCATGGACAAACGCGAGGCACTTGTCGTTGCGCATCAGATAGACGTTTTAATTCGCAAAATGTACTTAGCTAGCGTCAGTTTTTATTATACCAAGCAGGACGGAAGCATCCGTCACGCCGTAGGAACGCTCACCGGATACGAACATTGTTTCCACCGCCCGTATACGCCACGGCCGGAAAACACGTTCGTCGTCTACTACGACCTCGAAGCCAAAGGCTGGCGGACATTCCACGCCGAAAATTTCCTCCGTGCCGAATGAGGACGCCCGAAGAACGCAAAGAGTGGGAAAGGCTCTGCCGACAATACAACGTAGATTCGCTCTACGAGGCGATCGAAGGCTGCCGGGAGGAACTGGAATTCCTCGTCCACTGCGCCGAACGCCTCGAACCGCTGCCGGACGATGACACGCCGGCACTCCGCCCCCGCCGCGCAACGATTGCAGACCACGCCGTTTAACACATACAGTCCACGCCGTTTCTGTGTGCACGAAACGCCGTTTTATGAAGACAGGAAACGCCGTTTCTCTTTCCGCATCCGGCGGAGGAGGACTATTTTTAACAAAGCATAATTTTATTAACATTATAAACAACATCAAGTATGGAAAACTGGAGATTTATCAAAGAAAACAATGATTATATGGTGTCGGACCACGGGCGGATCATGAGCCTGAAGAAACCTCAAAAAAAGATATTGAGCAGCAGTCTCCTCCACAATGGTTATGAGGCTATATACATCTATCAGAAAGGGATTCATGCCGCGCGCTATGTGCACCGACTGGTAGCGGAAACGTTTATCCCCAACCCGAAAAAACTCCCGCAAGTGAACCACCTCGACGGAAATACGCTCAACAATCATGTGTCCAACCTCGAATGGTGCGACGCCTACGACAACTTGATGCACGCTATCCGCACCGGGCTTCGTCCCGTTAACGTGCCGCGCTCCATTCCCTGCGCCGTAACGGACGAAAGCGGGACGATCCTCCACCCGTACCCTTCCATGAAGTCAATGGTGAAAGAGGAAAAACTGAACAGCGCGCAATACAGCTGGTTACAACTGAAACTCACGCATCCCGAACGGGTACGGCTGCATACGATGCGGCGGTGGCACCTGCCTTATCTGCCCATTCCTCCCGACTGCACCCCCGTCCGCCACTCCGTCACCCGGCAATATTACCGGCTCCTGTCCGCCGAAGAGGCCGCCGCGCTGGGGTTCAGCTACCGGAGCGTCCGAAGGGAGAAAGGCATTCACCTAATTATCAGCAATTTAAAATAAACAAAAGAAAGGAGATTTTCAAGATGAAAGACGCTATTATCATTCACTGTTCCGCCACCCGTGCGGAACAGGACATCACCGCCGCCGACATCGAAAGCTGGCACCGTGCCCGCAGATTCTGGACGATCGGTTACCACTATGTCATCCGCCTCGACGGAACAATCGAACCCGGAAGAGACGTCACCCTCGACGGCGCACATTGCATGGGGTGGAACAAACGGGCAATCGGCATCTGCTATGTCGGCGGACTGGACAAGGACGGTCGCCCCGCCGATACACGCACCGACGCGCAACGCACCGCACTCATCCGACTGGTGAAGGCGCTACGGCTTGTCTTCCCCGGTGTGAAGCAGGTGCTCGGACACCGTGACACCAGCCCCGACCTCAACGGCGACGGCGTTATCTCGCCCAACGAGTACATGAAAGCCTGTCCGTGCTTCGATGTTCAGAAAGAGGGATTCTGAACTGAGTCGTACACATCGGTGTCCTCTGCGATGAAATTCAGGGTGCCGCACCCACGAAACCCGAACTAATCATTAATTTTTAATTCAATCCAAATGGCCCGTATTTCCAAATCCGGTTTAGATTATTTTCCACTCGACGTCAATTTCCTGCAAGACAGAAAGGTGCGACGTATCTCCAGCCGTCACCACGCAGCAGGGATTGCCGCGCTCACTTCACTGTTCTGCCTCATCTACAAAGAAAAAGGGTATTATGTCCCGTGGAATCAGGACACATTGTTCGACGTTGCACAGGAAGCCTGTTGCGAGGAGGCGGAAATGCAGGCCATTATCGATGACTGTCTGGCGGTGGGATTATTCGACCCTCATATATATAAGGTGTATAGCGTACTCACTTCACAAGTTATTCAGGAGCAATATCACAAAATTATCACCGACAGCCGGAGAAAATACAAATTACCGTTGGAACATTTCTGGCTAATCACGGACGGAGAAACGGAGCAACAAAAGGACGAATACGGAAAGGAAAACAGCATAGCAAAAAGTGAAAACGAAAATAGAAACGGAAACCGAGCGGGAACCGGAAACGGAACTGTCAGTGATGCAGCAGTAAATGATGTCTATGCTACAAAAACAGGAATTAATGCAGCAAAATCTCCCGAAATTGCTACAACAATCCCACAAACAAAAGAGGAAACAGACACCAAAGGTAAACAGGAAACGGAGAAGGAAAGAGATAGAGATAGAGAGAAAGAGATAGAAAAAGACAAAGAGACAGAGAATAGGCGGAAAGCCGGAAAAGAGACAGAGAATGAAATGCCGCCCGTGCCGTCAAACGGCGTTTTTCAGGCTCCGCCTGTCGTTGTAAGTGGTTTGTCTTTTGGAAATTTCGGAAATTCTTCTGAAATAAAAGAATGTTATTCTGAAGAAAAGGGAACTTATCCTGAAGTAAAGGGAACTTATCCTGAAGTAATAGAGAATCCTTCCGGAGAAAAAGGGAATCCCCAAAGAGATAACGGAAGAAACAGCATTCCCCCCCAAGGAGTAACCGCCGGAGGCAGCTCCGAAACTCTCCTGCACATGAACCTTCAAACAATCGGCATCCGGAAAGAACAGACCGTGAACGCAATCACCGCCCTCGCCCGACGCAAAGAACTGGGCGGACCGGGAGGCACTTTATGGAAGATTCTCAGCAACGAATACCGCCCCACCCTGCTCAAAAAAAACGAACCGGGAGATTACATCCTCTGGGCCCTTAATCATCCGACGGAATTTGAGAACACCTACAACGGGACATTGAAGAAACTGGTGAGAGGAAGGTGACGCGGGTGCAACCGCAATCACCTCAACATTCCGAAGCTCCCTGTGCTATGAAAAAATCGGTTCTTCTTCAAATTTGGTGGTTATTTAGCCAGTCGGTGGTATCTCCATTCCCCTCCTTCGGGGAAGGAGGGGTGGCTGAAAGCCGGGGTGGTAGGTGGATACACAATGCTGATAATAAACGATTTATGCATTCACCTACCACCTCCCCCTACGGGGACTCCTCCTTCCCGAAGGAGGAGAATGAAGAATACTATCGACTATCAAATTATTATTGAATACTATCGACTATCAAATTATTGTTGAATACTATCGACTATCAAATTATTATTTTCTCAATTAATTTTACCACCAAATTTGAAGAAGAATCAAAAAATCCCATAGTTGCCCCCTGTATGAAAAAAGAACTCTAATAATCCACCCCTATAATGAAACAAAACTCTAACAATAAACGGGAACGAAAAAAAAATAAACGGGAAGAACAAAAAAATAGACCGACCGTAAAGTCCGCCTATTTCATTTTTCAAGTGCGCCTTGTGATACCCTATTTCTACTAAACGGTACCGGTCCCGCAGTTCTACCCTATTTATTCTTTTTAAGTATCTATTCTACCATTGCAAGTCGGGTAAGTATTTACTTAGGGTGGTACGGAGAATACTCAAAGTGATCGGTTTCACCAACACTTCGGTAGCTCCCGCCTTCATCGCGTTTTCCTTGTCGGAGCTGAAAGCATAAGCTGTCTGCATGATAATGGGAATTTCCGTATTCGACTCACGAATAATCTTCGTAGCCTCCAGCCCGTTCATCAACGGCATTTTGATATCCATTAGTATGGCACTCGCTCTATGTTGGTGTTCTTGAAACAACTGCACCATTTCTTCGCCGTTCTTCGCCCATTCGATATCACATTTTTTACCTATGATAGCTTTAATCAATTTAAAGTTGCTGTCGTCGTCCTCAGCCACTAAAATGAGGGGTCTCAGTACACTCGTTTGTTCACTTTCCATATTGTTATTATATTGCTTTTTTTATTTGTCATTTTTGGTTAATATCTCTTTTCAGCCCGCAAGGTATAAAAAATATTCATATATTTCGCTATCTTTGCGCCTCAAAATAAAAGAATAATATGATTTCTGTTGACGGACTGGCCGTGGAATTTGGCGGCACGACCTTATTTAGTGATATTTCTTTCGTTATTAATGAAAAAGACCGTATCGCCCTTATGGGAAAAAACGGTGCGGGTAAGAGTACGCTGCTCAAAATTCTGGCAGGTGTACGGCAACCGACGCGCGGCAAGGTTTCCGCACCCAAAGACTGCGTAGTGGCCTACCTGCCCCAACATTTGATGACGGAAGACGGACGGACAGTGTTTGACGAAACGGCGCAGGCCTTTGCTCACCTGCACGAAATGGAGGCGCAGATCGACCGTCTGAACAAAGAGCTGGAAACGCGGACGGACTACGAAAGCGACAGTTATATGGCTCTCATTGAGGAGGTTTCCGCCTTAAGCGAGAAGTTCTATTCGATCGATGCCACCAACTACGAGGAAGATGTGGAAAAGTCGCTGCTCGGCCTCGGGTTCACCCGCGAGGATTTCCAACGGCAGACGAGCGATTTCAGCGGCGGCTGGCGGATGCGCATCGAGCTGGCAAAGCTGCTGTTGCAGAAACCGGACGTGCTCCTGCTCGACGAGCCGACGAACCACCTCGACATCGAATCTATCCAATGGCTCGAAGATTTTCTGATCAACAACGGCAAAGCGGTGATTGTCATCAGCCACGACCGCAAGTTTGTGGACAACATCACCACCCGCACTATTGAAGTGACAATGGGACGTATCTACGATTATAAAGTGAATTACTCCCAATATCTGACCTTGCGCAAAGAACGCCGCGAACAGCAACAGAAGGCTTATGACGAGCAGCAGAAATTTATCGCTGAGACGAAAGAGTTCATCGAACGCTTCAAAGGAACGTATTCGAAGACGTTGCAAGTGCAGAGCCGTGTCAAGATGCTGGAAAAGCTGGAACTGCTGGAGGTAGATGAGGAAGATACTTCCGCTTTGCGGTTGAAATTTCCGCCTTCGCCCCGTTCGGGAAGTTATCCGGTGATTATGGAAGGTGTCGGCAAAACGTATGGCAATCACGTGGTGTTCCGCAACGCAAACCTGACGGTGGAACGCGGGGACAAGGTTGCCTTTGTCGGGAAGAACGGCGAGGGTAAATCTACGCTCGTGAAGTGTATCATGAAGGAAATCGAACACGAGGGGACACTGACGCTGGGCCATAACGTACAAATAGGATATTTTGCACAAAACCAGGCTTCGCTCATGGACGAAAACCTGACGGTTTTCCAGACGATTGACGATGTGGCGAAAGGTGAGATCCGGAACAAAATCCGTGATTTGCTGGGTGCGTTTATGTTTGGCGGACCGGAGGAATCAATGAAGAAGGTGAAAGTGCTTTCGGGCGGGGAACGGACACGTCTGGCAATGATTAAATTGTTGCTGGAACCGGTCAATCTCCTCATTCTCGATGAGCCCACGAATCACCTCGACATGAAAACCAAAGATATTCTGAAACAGGCGCTACTCGACTTCGACGGCACTCTGATCGTTGTCTCCCACGACCGTGACTTCCTCGACGGACTGGTTTCAAAGGTGTATGAGTTTGGCAATCAGAAAGTGACGGAACATCTTTGCGGCATCTACGAGTTCCTTGAAAAAAAGAAAATGGATTCGCTGCAAGAACTGGAAAAGAAATAAAATTGCCGGTAGTATCCCTTTATTGCCGATAGTATCCCTTTATTGCCGGTAGTATCCCTTTATTGCCGGTAGTATACCTTTCTCTTTCTTCCCGAAGGAGGAGGGTTCTTCTTCAAATTTAGTGGCAATTTAACCAGTCGGTAGTATCTCCATTCCCCTCCTTCAGGAAGGAGGGGTGGCTGAAAGCCGGGGTGGTAGGTGGATACACAATGCTGATAATAACTGACTTACGCATTCACCTACCACCTCCCCCTACGGGTACTCCTCCTTCCCGAAGGAGGAGAATGGAGATACCACCGACTGGTTAAATTGCCACCAAATTTGAAGAAGAACAAATAATAAAAGATGTTATCGGCTTTTAACGGAGAAAAAGTTTTTGTATCTTTGTAACGTTCAAATAATCAAGCTGAAGCCGATACATATCCAAAAGAAAGGATGAAAAGGAAGAAACGATATATAGTAACATTGCTGCTTTTTATCAACATTATCATGTTGACGGCAGCCGTTATTCCTCATCATCACCACCCCAACGGAGCGATTTGCATGAAACAGGACTTGCCCGTAGAACAGCAATGTCCCAAACATCATCATCATCCGGCAAGCGACTCATGTTGCAGCAGCGAATGTATGACGCGCTTCCACTCTCCCATTCCTTCCTTCCACACAGATAGCGGACCGGACTACGTGTTCATCGCCACCCTGTTCACGGACGGAATCATCGAACATCTGCTAAAACCACAAGAGAGACGGGTCAAGAACTATTACGTCTACCGAGACTCGCTGCACGGGACGAACATCCCCCGTACCACCTCTCTCCGCGCCCCTCCCTATTCTGTTTTCGCGTAAGACCAACGTGAATGCAAACTTGTTGCATCTGCGTCACCCTATCTTTGTAACGTAAAAACAGTAAATTTTAGTAGGAAAATATCATTTATGAAAAAACTTATTTTTATGGGAATCCTGGGCTTATTCGCTTTAGGAGCCTGCAATAACAAGAATACACAAGGTCATGAAGGACATGGCCATAGTACCGTCACACACAACAACGATGAACACAACCATGAAGCGGAAGGTCACAACCATGAAGCGGAAGGACATACCCATGGAACAGAAGGAGAATGCAACGGCGATCATAAACATGATGCGGCCGACAATCACCAAGGCACTGCTGCCGGACACGATGAAACTGCCGAAGCCGCCCACAGCGACGAAATCATCCTCCCGAAAGCGAAAGCCGATGCTGCCGGAGTGAAAGTAAGCATTGTAGAACCCGCCCCTTTCCAACAAGTAATCAAGACCAGCGGACAGGTATTGGCTGCACAAGGCGACGAATCCGTTGCGGTAGCCACTGTGGCAGGTGTTGTCTCATTCCGCGGAAAGGTGACGGAAGGTATGAGTGTAGGCAGCGGCACTCCGCTAGTGACCATTTCCTCGCACAACATCGCAGACGGCGACCCGGTGCAACGTGCCCGCATCGCTTACGAAGTGTCGAAGAAAGAATACGAACGGATGAAAGCGCTTGTCAAAAACAAAATCGTATCCGACAAGGATTTTGCACAGGCAGAGCAGAATTACGAGAATGCCCGCATCAGCTATGAGGCGCTCGCAAAGAACCATTCGGCAATCGGACAGAACATTACCGCTCCTATCGCCGGCTACGTGAAAAGTATTCTGGTGAAAGAAGGGGATTATGTCACAATTGGCCAGCCATTGGTCAGCGTGACACAGAACCGCCGCCTGTTCCTCCGTGCCGAAGTGTCGGAAAAGTATTACCCGTATCTCCGCACAATTAATTCCGCCAATTTCCGGACACCATATAATAATAAGGTATATGAATTGGGAACATTGAACGGCCGGCTTCTCTCGTTCGGCAAAACAGCGGGAGACAACTCTTTCTATGTCCCCGTAACTTTTGAATTTGACAACAAAGGCGACATCATAGCCGGTTCGTTCGTAGAGGTCTACCTGCTTTCCTCCCAACTGGAGAATGTCCTTTCCCTTCCCCGCACGGCACTGACCGAGGAACAGGGAATCTACTTTGTATATCTGCAACTTGACGAAGAGGGATACAAAAAGCAAGAAGTGACTTTAGGCGCCGACAACGGCAAAAATGTGCAAATCCTCACCGGAATAAAACCGGGCGACCGCGTAGTGACGGAAGGAGCTTATCAGGTTCGTCTGGCAAGCGCCAGCAACGCAATTCCCGCACACAGCCACGAACACTAAGCGGCAAGGCGCCGCAGCCGGATTGCTTTGCGGTGCATCTATCTCATTTTTTATCACTCAATTGATGAATTATCATGCTTAACAAAATTATACATTACTCCCTGCATAACAGGTTGGTCGTACTCTGCGCGGCTTTCCTCCTGCTCATCGCGGGCACCTACACTGCCATGAATACCGAAGTTGACGTCTTCCCCGACCTCAACGCCCCGACGGTGGTTATCATGACCGAAGCCAATGGTATGGCAGCCGAGGAAGTGGAACAACTCGTTACCTTTCCTGTCGAAACAGCCGTAAACGGTGCTACCGGTGTACGCCGTGTCCGTTCTTCGTCCACCAACGGCTTCTCCGTTGTCTGGGTGGAATTTGACTGGGGAACAGACATCTACCTCGCCCGCCAGATTGTCAGCGAGAAACTGGCGGTAGTCAGTGAATCCCTCCCCGTCAACGTGGGCAAGCCGACGCTGGGCCCGCAATCTTCTATCCTGGGCGAAATGCTGATTGTCGGTCTGACCGCCGACTCGACCTCCATGCTCGACCTCCGCACGATTGCGGACTGGACGATCCGCCCGCGCCTACTGTCCACCGGAGGGGTGGCACAGGTAGCCGTGTTGGGCGGAGACATCAAAGAATACCAGATTCAACTGGACCCGGAACGGATGCGCCACTACAGCGTTTCAATGGGTGAAATAATGGCTGTCACCCAAGACATGAACTTAAACGCCAACGGTGGCGTACTTTACGAGTTCGGAAATGAATATATCGTGCGTGGGGTACTTTCTACTCCGAAGGTCGAGGAGCTAGGCAAAGCAGTCGTAAAAACAGTAAACACTTTCCCCGTCACACTGGAGGACATCGCCGACGTGAAAATCGGCCCCAAAGCTCCGAAACTGGGAACCGCTTCCGAACGCGGCAAACCTGCCGTACTAATGACAGTCACCAAACAGCCTGCCACTAGTACCCTCGAACTGACCGACAAACTGGAAGCCTCTCTGAAAGACCTCCAAAAGAACCTGCCTGCCGACGTGAAAGTGTCTACTGATATTTTCCGCCAAAGCCGTTTCATCGAAAGTTCGATCGGCAACGTGAAGAAGTCGCTTTTTGAAGGCGGCATTTTCGTGGTGATCGTCCTGTTCCTGTTCCTGGCAAATGTACGTACAACGGTGATCTCGCTGGTGACACTGCCTATCTCACTGCTCGTCTCCATTCTTACGCTGCACTATATGGGATTGACTATCAACACAATGAGTCTCGGTGGTATGGCCATTGCTATCGGTTCACTGGTGGACGACGCGATCGTGGACGTCGAAAACGTGTACAAGCGCCTGCGGGAGAACCGGCAGAAACCGGAGGCCGAACGGCTCAGTACACTGGAGGTGGTATTCAACGCCTCGAAGGAAGTTCGTATGCCTATCCTTAATTCGACGTTGATTATTGTAGTCAGTTTTGTCCCCCTGTTCTTCCTGAGCGGAATGGAAGGAAGAATGTTGGTCCCGCTGGGCATTGCGTTTATCGTGGCGTTGTTCGCTTCGACGGTTGTTGCGCTGACGCTGACCCCGGTACTTTGCTCGTATCTGCTGGGCAGTAACAAGACGAACAAGGAACTGAAAGAGTCATTCGTAGCCCGTTGGATGAAAGGGATTTACGGGAAGGCACTGACTTGGGTACTGGCCCACAAACGGGTGACTTTGGGAAGTACAATCGGACTGTTTGTGGTCGCTCTCGGTGTGTTCTTCACTCTCGGACGCAGCTTCCTGCCTTCTTTCAATGAGGGCTCGTTCACAATCAACATCAGTTCGCTGCCGGGCATTTCGTTGGAAGAAAGCAACAAAATGGGACATCGTGCCGAGGAACTGCTGCTGACAATTCCAGAGATACAGACGGTAGCCCGCAAGACGGGACGTGCCGAACTGGACGAGCACGCGCTTGGCGTGAACGTCTCGGAAATCGAAGCTCCGTTCGAACTGAAAGACCGTCCGCGCAACGAGCTCGTTGCCGAAGTGCGCGAGAAACTAGGAACGATCACCGGTGCAAATATAGAAATCGGTCAGCCTATCAGCCACCGAATCGATGCCATGTTGTCCGGTACAAAGGCAAATATCGCCATCAAACTTTTCGGCGATGACTTGAACAAGATGTTCTCACTCGGCAACCGGATAAAGGACGCTATCGGAGATATACCGGGCATTGCCGACCTCAACGTGGAGCAGCAGATCGAGCGTCCGCAGTTGAAGATTCAACCGAAACGGGAGATGCTTGCCAAGTTCGGGATTACCTTGCCGGAATTCTCGGAATATGTCAACGTTGCCCTTGCAGGAAAAGTGATCTCGCAGGTTTATGAACAGGGAAAGAGCTTCGACCTCATCGTAAAAGTGAAGGATGACGCACGGGACGAAATGGAGAAAATCCGCAACTTAATGGTAGACACCAACGACGGCCGCAAAGTGCCTCTGAACTACGTGGCGGAAGTGGTTTCGGCCATGGGACCGAACACGATCAACCGCGAAAACGTGAAGCGCAAAATCGTGATTTCCGCCAACGTGGCGGACCGTGACCTCCGAAGTGTGGTAAACGACATCCAAAAGCGTATCGATACGTCTATACAGCTCCCCGAAGGCTATCACATCGAATACGGCGGACAGTTTGAAAGCGAACAAGCCGCCAGCCGGACATTGGCGCTGACGTCATTCATCAGCATTGTTGTCATCTTCCTGCTGCTTTACAACGAGTTCCGCAGCGTGAAGGAATCCGGCGTTATCTTGTTGAACCTGCCGCTTGCACTGATCGGCGGTGTTTTCGCACTGGTCATCACGACGGGTGAGGTCAGCATTCCGGCAATTATCGGGTTTATCTCCCTGTTCGGCATTGCGACCAGAAACGGTATGTTGCTTATCAGCCACTATAACCACCTCCAAAAAGAGGAAGGACTGAACGTATACGACAGTGTCATGCAAGGCTCGCTCGACCGTCTGAACCCGATTCTTATGACAGCGCTTTCGTCGGCACTGGCACTGATCCCGCTGGCGCTCGGCGGCGACTTGCCCGGAAACGAAATTCAAAGTCCAATGGCCAAAGTTATCTTGGGCGGACTTTTAACCTCTACGTTCCTGAACGGTTTCATCGTTCCGATTGTTTACCTGATGATGCACCGCCGGCCTACCGACGCTGCACCGGAGCAAGAATCCCTCGCGACACCCTGCTAATCATCAGCCAGACGTAATAGAAGAAACAAATAAAAGAAAAAGTATGAAACGGATTATCATTATAAGTTCTTTTGCTGCCACTGCACTCTTCACCCTGACGGGGGGTGTGCAGGCACAGAACAGCATAGAACAGGTATTAAAAAATATAGAAACGAACAACAAGGAGTTGCAGGCGAACGCCCAACTGATTACCTCGCAGAAACTGGAATCCAAAACGGACAACAACCTGCCCGATCCTACCTTGTCCTACGCTCACCTCTGGGGAGCAAAGGACAAAAACGAAACAATCGGCGAACTCGTCGTTTCGCAGAGTTTCGACTTCCCCAGCCTGTATGCCACGCGCAATAAACTGAACCGGTTGAAGGCAGGGGCTTACGACAGCCAGGCGGACGTATTCCGTCAGGACAAACTGTTGCAGGCGAAAGAAGTCTGTCTGGACATTATCATGCTCCGCCAGCAGAAACAAATTCTCGAAGAAAGGCTCCGCAACGCGGAAGTACTCGCTGAAATGTATGCCAAACGTCTCCAAACCGGAGACGCCAACGCCCTCGAGACGAACAAAATCAATCTGGAATTACTGAACGTCCGCACAGAAGCCTCACTCAACGAAACGGCGCTCCGCAACAAAATGCAGGAACTGAATACGCTGAACGGCAATATCCCGGTGGTCTTTGAAGAAAGCCGGTATCCCCTCACTCCTTTTCCCTCCGATTACCAGATCTTGAAATCGGAAGTGCTCTCTGCCGACCGTACCCTCATGGCGCTCGGCAACGAAAGCCTCGTTGCCCGGAAACAAATAGCGGTCAACAAATCGCAGTGGTTGCCGAAACTGGAACTGGGATATCGCCGGAACACAGAAACGGGCACACCTTTCAACGGGGTAGTAGTCGGCTTCTCTTTCCCTCTTTTCGAAAACCGGAACAAGGTGAAGATTGCGAAAGCACAAGCTTTGAACATCGACCTGCAAAAAGAAAATGCCACGTTGCAAGTTGAATCCGAATTGTCACAGCTCTATCGTGAAGCCAAAGCACTGCATAACTCCATGGAAGAATATAAAAAGACGTTCCGGTCGCAACAGGACTTGGCATTGCTGAAACAGGCACTCACCGGAGGACAAATCAGCATGATAGAGTATTTCGTAGAAGTATCTGTCATCTACCAGAGCCACCAGAACTATCTGCAACTCGAAAACCAATATCAGAAAGCAATGGCACGGATTTACAAAAGTAAGTTGTAGGCCTTATCCGGCCTTTACAACACGCGGATCTTTTCCGGCAAATACCCGCTACGGATACGCCATTCCTGCGGATAAAGATTATTAGCCCGGTTGCCGATATTCTTCACAAAACCCAGAGGAATATTTCGATAAGTGAGCAAAACATACCCGCGAGGGGCTGTCGCCGGCAAAGTGACAGCCTCTTTCCGCAAATAAGCGATTGCTTGTTCATAACTCACCGCCTCGGTTGCAAAAACATCCTGCCGCAGAAGAAGGGCACTCATGGCCAAGGCATGGGCGGGAATCAGATCTTTTCCTTTCACCTCGCCAACCGAAACGCCTGCCTGCACCACCCGCAAATGTTGTTTCATGGCAGCCAGTTCGGCTACGCATTGCTGAGGAAACGCATGTATTTCAGCACCTTCTGCCGACAAGACGTACTTTCCGGCACACTCATCATTCAGCCATTTTCCGGCCGTTGCCATGTTTTCCTTGGAGACAGGCGAAGAAGAGGCTCCCCCACCTTTCTTACCTTTTTTTCCGGCGGATTTTCCTTTCGGAAACGAATAATAATCGGCATAACTGTCCTCCCCTGCCATTTCCGGTTTGCGGAGTACGGACAAGAAAAAGCCTTCACCCTTCGTCTTATGCGGGAAAAAGTGATATACGGAAGCCGATTCGCCGCACAGCAGATTTCCTGTGATATTCCACTCTTCCCGAATATCTACCGCCAACGATTCCGCCCCAAATTCCTGCTGAATCCAACGGACATTTTCTTCGTCCTCTTTCGTGTTATATGTACAGGTACTGTATATAAGAATGCCTCCGGGTTTCAGACTCGGCCAAACGTCCGCAATAATCCTCCGTTGCCGTTGCCAGCAAATTTCCACATTCTCCGGACTCCATTCTTCAACGGCCACCGGATCTTTACGGAACATCCCTTCGCCGGAGCAAGGCACATCTGTCAGAATAACGTCAAAGAAAGAAGGCAAAGCCGAAAAATCAGCCGGGTCGTTATTCGTAACCACCACATCCGGATGTCCCCATTTCGTCAGGTTCTCCGCCAAAATCTGCGACCGGTTCCGGATTACCTCGTTGGCAACCAGCAAACTACCTTCGGGCAACACACTACGAGCATGGGTCGATTTCCCTCCCGGAGCGGCACAAAGGTCGAGCATCACCACCGGCTTCGTGACATGCTGCCGGAGCACCTGTTCCACGAACATCGAAGAAGCCTCCTGCACATAATAACACCCTGCATGAAACAACGGGTCGAATGTAAAAGTGAGCCGTTCGTCGAGGTAGATTCCCTCCGAAGACCAGGGAGGTTGAACCGATAGAGCATTTTCCACTTTCAACCGATGAACTTTCAACCGATTCAGTCTAATGCTCACGGGAGGTTCCTGCTGCAAGGCGGAAACCAGTTTTTCGTATTCTTCGACGCCCAACAAAGCGCGGGTATATTCTGTAAAAGAAGCGGGTAAATTCATTTTCATTTATTAATTTGCGCAAATATCAAAAATATTTCGTCTCTTTGCAACTTTCTCGGATACTAACTGCGTCTAACAGACAAAGAAACAAATTAAAAAATAACAAATATGAAACAAATTCTAATAGCATTATTGCTCGCATTCACCACTTCGACAGTAATTAATGCACAAAAACAGAGTAGCATTGAGAAGGATTCTACCGAAAATGCGAAAGTGACCCTTTCGAAAAAGACAGACACCAAGGCGGATGAATCCAACACAACAGTGACGGTGATCGGTGTAGATACAACGGACATGGATACGACGGCGGGTAAGGATGACAACGACCTTCCCTTCGGCAACCTCAGCGACACGATCAGCGGAGGGATCCTGATCTCTATTATCGCAATCGTCGCCGTCTTCGGACTGCCCGTATTTATCTTGTTTGTAATCTTTTTCTTCCGCTACAAGAACCGGAAAGCCCGTTACCGCCTTGCCGAACAGGCCATTGCAGCCGGACAACCGCTGCCGGAAAACTTTATCCGCGAAAACCGGCCGGCCGACCAACGCTCACAAGGCATCAAAAACACCTTTACAGGGATCGGACTTTTCATCTTCCTCTGGGCGATCACCGGAGAGTTCGGAATCGGAGCAATCGGACTGCTTATCATGTTTATGGGCATCGGCCAATGGATAATAGGCAGCAAACAACAGAAAACAGATGATGTTGATCCTTTCCGGATGAACGTTTCCCGGAAAAGGGACATCGACACAGCCGCCCCTTCGGCAACGCAGCAGGAAGAAAGAAACGGAGAAAAGAGCGACGAAAATAAATGAGCCAACTCAACGATATATCGCTAGTCGCACAGGTCGTAGTGTTCAAAAACACTAGGGCCTTCGACCAGTTAGTGAAGAAATACCAGTCGCCCGTGCGGCGGTTCTTTCTCAACCTGACTTGCGGCGACAGCGAATTGAGTGACGATTTGGCGCAGGATACATTCATCAAGGCATATACCAATCTCTCTTCTTTCCACAACCTGTCGAGTTTCTCAACGTGGCTCTACCGCATTGCCTATAATGTTTTTTATGATTATATTCGCAGCCGGAAAGAAATGGCCGGCTTGGACACAACGGAAATAGATGCCATTAACAGTACCGAACAAGAAAACGTCGGGCAGAAAATGGATGTCTACCAGTCGCTCAAAACGCTAAAAGATGTGGAACGAACCTGCATCACCTTGTTTTATATGGAAGATTTAAGCATTGACAAGATCGCAGGTATTACCGGAATACCGGCAGGAACGGTGAAAAGCCACCTGTCGCGTGGAAAAGATAAATTAGCAACGTACTTAAAACAAAATGGTTATGACAGAAATAGACAATGATAAACTCTTGCGCGACTTCTTTACCGAAAACAGGCAGGAGATAGCGGACAGGGAATTCAGCCGCCGTGTCATGCACCACCTACCCGACCGCAGCAATCGGCTGGCACGCATTTGGAACGCCTTCGTCATGGCTGTGGGAGCCGTACTTTTCGTCTCCTTAGGTGGACCGGAAGCTGCATGGGGAACGATTCGGGAGGTATTCATCGGCATGATTAATCATGGAACAACAAGTCTCGACCCGAAATCAATCATTATCGCAAGTGTAGTGCTACTGTTTATGGCTGCAAGAAAAGTAGCTTCATTGGCATAGGCGGTACGGAAATGTTAAGATGATACTATCGACTGTTTAATCAGTCCCCATTATTTTCCTCATAATTTTTCCCTTACTAATAAAGCTATCCGAGTGTTAAACAATAATAAATCTACCCTTTGTCCCCGATTAGCCCAAACATAGATGTTGTATCTTTGTTGCTCTGTAAACTAAAATAGAGAGAAAAGTTTTGAAATTACGTATATTCATTTTATTCCTGTTCCTGCCTTTATTGCGTGCCCAGGCAAGCGTCATCGACAGTTTGATGACCCACCCCCGGGATTCTATCGGACTCACGAGTGATTCCCTTGTACTGCATTTTTTAGAGGAATCGGGTATACCTATCTCCGATAATAATAAAGTGAAACTGCTGAAAAGCGGGCGGGAAAAGTTTATCGACTTGTTTGAAGCAATCCGTCAGGCCAAGCACCACGTGCATCTGGAATATTTCAACTTCCGAAACGACTCTATCGCCAACGCCTTATTCGCCCTTCTCGCCGAAAAAGTAAAAGAAGGTGTCGAAGTGCGGGCAATGTTCGACGCTTTCGGCAACTGGTCGAACAACCAGCCGCTCAAAAAAAGACACCTCAAGAAAATCCGTGAACAAGGGATTGAAATCGTCAAGTTCGACCCGTTCACTTTCCCTTATATCAACCACGCCGCCCACCGCGACCACCGGAAGATTGTCGTAATCGACGGAGAAATAGCTTATACCGGCGGCATGAACATCGCCGACTATTACATCAATGGACTACCCAAAATCGGTACATGGCGCGATATGCACATGCGCATTGAAGGCGATGCGGTGAACGATTTACAGGAGATTTTCCTTACAATCTGGAACAAGGAAACCAAGCAGAACATCGGTGGGGAAATTTATTTCCCCCAACATGAAGACAGTACAAATATCGTTGTCGCTATCGTAGACCGTACTCCGAAGAAAAACAGCCGTATGCTAAGCCATGCATACGCCATGTCAATCTACTCGGCACAAAAAAACGTACATATCGTCAATCCTTATTTCGTGCCGACTTCTTCTATCAAAAAAGCGCTCAACCGGACAATCGACCGGGGAGTGAACGTAACAATTATGGTTTCGTCCGCCTCCGACATCCCTTTCACGCCGGATGCCGCACTTTACAAGTTGCATAAGTTGATGAAACGGGGGGCAACAGTTTATATGTACAACGGAGGATTTCACCATTCTAAAATAATGATGATCGACGACTTGTTCTGCACCGTCGGCACCGCCAACCTGAACAGCCGCAGCCTCCGTTACGACTACGAGACGAACGCTTTCATCTTCGACAAGAAGACAACGGCGGAACTGAACACCATGTTCCGCAACGACATCGAGCACTGCACACAGTTGACACCGGAATTTTGGAAAAAGCGCTCACCATGGAAGAAGTTCGTCGGCTGGTTTGCTAATTTATTCACGCCATTTTTGTAATTTTGCACAAAGAGGATGACTAAAAAGCCAATAGTATCCCAAACTCTCCTCCTTCCCGAAAGAGGGGATTGGAGAGGCTACCGACTTTTAAGCACAGCCTTGCAAATGCATTAACGCTTTGATAATTTACTCATTATGAAACAATATCTCGATTTACTGAACCGTGTGTTGACTGAAGGCACGGAGAAAAGCGACCGCACCGGTACCGGAACGATCAGCGTGTTCGGTCACCAAATGCGCTTCAACCTCGACGACGGCTTTCCCTGTCTCACCACCAAGAAATTACATCTGAAATCAATCATATATGAATTGCTGTGGTTCCTCCAAGGAGACACGAACGTGAAATACCTGCAAGAACACGGCGTCCGCATCTGGAACGAATGGGCGGACGAAAACGGTGATCTGGGACATATCTACGGCTACCAATGGCGTTCGTGGCCCGACTACAACGGCGGATTCATCGACCAGATCAGCGAAGCGATAGAGACGATCAAACAAAATCCGGACTCACGCCGGATTATTGTCAGCGCATGGAACGTAGCGGATTTGAATAATATGAACCTCCCTCCCTGTCATGCTTTTTTCCAGTTCTACGTAGCGGACGGACGACTGAGCCTCCAACTTTACCAACGCAGCGCCGACATTTTCCTCGGCGTGCCTTTCAACATTGCTTCATACGCACTGCTGCTGCAAATGGTAGCGCAGGTGACGGGATTGAAGGCCGGAGACTTCGTTCATACATTCGGTGACGCACATATCTATCTGAATCATCTGGAACAGGTAAAACTGCAACTGTCCCGCGAACCGCGTCCGTTGCCGCAGATGAAAATCAACCCGGATGTGAAAAGTATCTTCGATTTCAAATTCGAGGATTTCGAACTGGTGAATTATGACCCGCATCCGCACATCGCAGGTGTGGTAGCAGTCTGACCCCGGCACGATGCAGACGGGAGAATATCAAACGAACTTAATCTGTATGAGTAAAATATCTATTATAGCGGCCGTAGACCGCCGCATGGCTATCGGATTCGAGAACAAACTCCTTTTCTGGTTGCCCAACGACTTGAAACGTTTCAAAGCACTGACCACGGGAAATACGATTGTTATGGGAAGAAAAACTTTCGAATCACTCCCCAAAGGTGCCCTGCCCAACCGCAGGAATGTCGTTCTGTCTTCAAATCCGACTGCGGAATGTCCGGGAGCGGAAGTATTCCCTTCACTCGAAGCGGCTCTGCAAAGTTGCAAGGAGGATGAACACGTATATATCATCGGCGGCGCAAGTGTCTACCAACAGGCGCTTCCCTTTGCCGACGAACTTTGCCTGACGGAAATAGACAGCACCGCACCGGAGGCTGACGCCTTTTTCCCCGAAGTCTCGCCCGCCGTATGGCACGAAAAAAACAGAGAAGCTCATCCTGCGGATGAGAAACATCTCTGCTCGTATGCATTTGTTGATTACGTAAAAGCGTAAAAAACAACTATTACAACTTATTAATCTTCGTCTTCTACGTCGACCATGATCGGCATCTGCCGTTTAATGGCTTCGTGGAAGGAGATTAGCGTTTCGGTACGCGCCAACCCCAACGGTTGCAGCTTATCGTGGATAATGCTCAGCAAATGGTGGTTGTTCTTAGCATAAATCTTGATAAACATATCATATTTTCCGGTGGTGAAATGACATTCTACCACTTCCGGAATCGCTTCCAAGGCTTTTGTCACCGAATCAAAGGACTCGGGGTCCTTCAGATAAATGCCGATATAAGCGCAAGTCTCATATCCTATCTTTTCAGGGTCGATCACATATTCCGAACCCTTTAATATACCGAGATTAGTCAGCTTCTGAATGCGCTGATGAATGGCCGCGCCGGAAACGTTACAAGCTCTCGCTACTTCCAGAAAAGGAATACGCGCATTGCCGGCTATTAACTTCAGAATCTGCTCATCTAAACTATCTAATTGATGATGTCCCATATTTGAATCAAATTGTTTTAATCGACGAATCTTTTATGCAAAGTTAGCGATTTTCCGGCAACAAATACTATAATTTATTACTTTTATTTGCAGAAAGCGGATAAGTCAACAATAGTTTGTACCTTTGTGGAAAACATAAATATACTATTTATATGAAACAATTTTGCTGTACACTGCTTTTTTTCCTTGCCACTCTGACAAGCTACGCGCAAAATTTTGCGGACTTTTTTCAAGATAAAACATTACGAGTGGATTACATTTTCACCGGAGACGCCAACCGTCAGGCGATCTATCTGGACGAACTCTCACAACTGCCTTCCTGGGCCGGACGACAACACCATTTATCCGAACTTCCCCTGGCGGGAAACGGGCAAATTATCGTGAAAGACGTTGCCACCGGACAATGTATTTATAAAACATCCTTTTCTTCACTGTTTCAGGAATGGCTGTCGACCGATGAAGCCCGGACAACCGCCAAAGGATTCGAAAATACGTTTCTCCTGCCTTTTCCCAAGAAAACAGTAGAAGTAGAAATTACATTATATTCGCCCCGTAAGGATGTTATGGCAAACTTCAAACATATTGTATCGCCCGAGGATATTTTAATCCACAAACGCGGCACATCGCACGTCACCCCGCATCGTTATATGTTGCAAAGCGGCAGCGAGAAAGACTGCATTGATGTCGCCATTCTCGCCGAAGGATATACGGAAAAGGAAATGGATGTTTTCTATCAGGATGCGCAACGTACCTGCGAAAGCTTGTTCTCACACGAACCGTTCCGGTCGATGAAACAGAAATTCAATATCGTCGCCGTAGCCAGCCCGTCTACCGACAGCGGCGTAAGTGTCCCCCGTGCAGACCAATGGAAGCAAACTGCCGTCCACTCGCATTTCGACACGTTCTATTCCGAACGTTATCTGACTACCAGCCGGGTGAAATCGATCCACAATGCGCTGGCGGGAATCCCCTATGAGCATATTATTATCCTCGCCAACACGGATGTATACGGCGGAGGAGGAATCTACAATTCCTACACGCTGACCACTGCGCATCATCCCATGTTCAAACCGGTGGTCGTCCATGAGTTCGGACACAGTTTCGGTGGACTCGCGGACGAGTATTTTTACGAGGATGATACGATGACCGACACTTATCCGCTGGATGTGGAACCGTGGGAACAGAATATCACAACACGGGTGAACTTCGCCTCCAAATGGGAAGATATGCTCCCTCCACACATACCGGTACCTACTCCGGTTGCCCAACAAAAGAATTACCCGGTAGGCGTGTATGAAGGAGGTGGTTATTCATTCAAAGGTATTTATCGCCCGGCGTACAACTGCCGCATGAAAACCAATGAGCATCCCGAATTTTGCCCGGTCTGCCAACGCGCAATCCGCCGGATTATCGAATTTTATGTGCCATAAAGAAATAACGTTTGTCAAACTTAAAAACCCAAGCCTTTATGATTAAGCTTCAACCGATCAGCACATCGGATTTACAACATTACAAGTTTATGGAAGAACTCCTCGTTGATGCATTTCCACCGGAAGAATACCGTCAATTGGAAGAGTTACGCGAGTATACCGACCGGACGGGCAACTTTCATAATAATATCATCTTTGATGATGACCTGCCTATTGGGTTCATCACATACTGGGATTTCGACCGCTTCTACTATGTAGAACACTTCGCCACCAATCCCGCCCTGCGCAACGGCGGATACGGGAAACGGACGTTGGAATACTTGTGCAACCACCTGCAATTGCCTATCGTACTGGAAGTAGAACGCCCCGTAGAGGAAATGGCAAAACGCCGTATTTGTTTCTACGAGCGTCAAGGATTCACCTTGTGGAAAAATGACTATTATCAGCCGCCCTACAAGCCCGGAGATGATTTTCTTCCGATGTATTTAATGGTGTACGGTGACTTGAATCCGGAAAAGGATTACGAAGATATAAGACATAAGCTCCACACTGTTGTTTACGGGGTAAAGGAGTAAAAGTAAATCAAAGCAAATCAAAGCAAATCAAAGTAAAACAAATCAAAGTAAAAATCAGTAAGACTCCGGTTAAGAGATTGACCGGAGTCGCTTTATAAATATATATTCTTCTTCAATTTTAGTGGTAAGGTTGATTGGGAAAATAACAATTTGATAATTGATAGTATCCACCACTCTCCTCCTTCAGGAAGGAGGAGTACCCGTAGGGGGAGGTGGTAGGTGAATGCGTAAGTCGGTTATTATCAGCATTGTGTATCCACCTACCACCCCGGCTTTCAGCCACCCCTCCTTCCCGAAGGAGGGGAATGGAGATACCACCGACTAGTTAAATGACCACCAAATTTGAAGAAGAATCTAAATATACAAATAAAAAAAACTGTTCCCAATAAAAAAAGGAGGGCTTCCAATTCAGAATTGGAAGCCCTCCTTTTTTATATATCAAATTAACTATTTATTTCTCACCACGTTTAGTAGCTGAGTAGTTAATCTTCAAAGCGTATGACTTTCTAAGAGCATTTTTTACGTCAGTAACAATACCCATTTTAGTCTTCTGGTCTACTTTCAGAGACACAGTCATTTTGGCAGCGTCACCCTCACTCATACTAGCACGTTCCTGGAAGATGAAGTCCTGTACTTCGCCCACTTCAGCATAGCTGTCGTTGAGCTGAATACGGCTTTCAGTACCCATTTTCGCACGATATTCCTGAGTCGGTTCGCCCACATAAATGAATGTCACCAATGATTTCTTCTCCAGTTTTTCGAGTTCAGTACCTTGCGGAAGTGTAAACTGCACCTTTAATGTTACCTCACGCATTGTTGTTACAATCATAAAGAAGAACAACAAGGTAAAGATAAGGTCAGGCAATGAAGAAGTATTCAAAGCCGGCATTTCACGTTTACCAGTCTTATTAAATTTTCCCATTACTTACTACTTTTTTTCTCCGTATTTTTTAGGTTCTGCTTCAGAAATTCGTTGCGGATAGATTTCACGAACTGCCTTTTGCTGTTCGTCACTCAACTCCGAGTATTTAACTCCGAATTTTTCTGTTGCTAACTCGTCTCTCAATTCATTATATGCAGCCACCAATTCGTTCTGCACACTAATATATGCCTGATAAGAAGATCCACGGTCGTTCTGCAAAGAAATTACGTGCTTGTCATTAACCATATATGTACCGAAGAATTCCACATTCTTTTGTGTCTTTTCCGGCATGTTCTCTGCGTTATTAACGTTAGCGATAAATTCTTTGGCTTTCTGTCTCAACTGATCAACTCCGATATAATCATTTCCGCACATCAAAGCATCATCTTTATTCAGATAAACCTGCAGGATGTTACGTTCTTTAATCTTATCGGTAGTATCATCATTCTGTTCTTCGGGTGGTGGAGGCAAAAGTCTTGCCAAACCACGGTCCGTATCCATTGATGTCGTAATCAAGAAGAAGATCAGCAACAAGAAAGCGATATCCGCCGTAGAACTTGAGTTAATATCAGGAACTTTTCTTTTTCCTTTTGCCATTTTAATTACTTATTTAATCGAGTATCCTCAATTGATTACGATAATTTTTTCTTTATACCACTCACAATGATTGCAACAACAGTCACAAACAACAAAATGTAAATAGAATAAAGGAACATATCAGTCAGTTTCAGCCAGAAATAAACGTTATCTGTACCTTCATAACCCGGGATATTCATCGGCGTACCGCTACCCATAGCCCAAGCTATAATTAAAACAACAACCAAAAGAACCAAACCAAGCAAAGATTTGATAGCAGAAGCCGGATTATCTTTTAAAGCTGCACCAAATTGGAATACGGCAGCAATCACAGTAGCTGCGATAGCGATACCAAACAAAGCATACATCAAATAGAGTAAGGCGTCTGTTTGAGCCGGCTGCCACATTTCGGGATCTACTCCCGGAATCACTGCATCGCCCGTAGCGTCTCCTCCAAAGAAGAAGATACCCATTACGATGAGGATAATGGCAAACATCGCATACAGTGCGTAGTACGATGCCTTATATGTTAACTTACTCATTTCAAATTATTTTTTGTATTTCAGATCATATTTGATTACCATGTCAAGCAAAGAGATAGAAGAATCTTCCATTTCGCTTGTAAGAGCTTCAATCTTAGAAAGTACGTAGTTGTAGAATACCTGAAGAATCAAAGCAACGATCAAACCGAAGATAGTTGTGATCAAAGCGACTTTCATACCACCTGCTACAACCGTCGGAGAGATATCACCTACCTGCTGGATTTTATCAAATGCCTGCACCATACCGATTACAGTACCCAAGAATCCGAGTGACGGAGCCATTGCGATAAACAGTGTGATCCAAGAACATCCTTTTTCAAGGTAACCAGCCTGTACGCCACCGTAAGATACAACTGACTTCTCAACTACATCGATACCTTGATCGATTCTCATCAGACCTTGGTAGTAGATAGAAGCAACAGGACCTCTAGTGTTACGGGCAATGTCTTTAGCAGCTTCAACATCTCCTTTTTCCAAAGCAGCTTCGATAGATGCCATGAATTTCTTTGTGTTGATTTCAGCCAAGCTCAAATAGATGATACGTTCGATACAGAATGCCAAACCAATCACCAAAGCGATTGCTACCAAACTCATGAAAGATGCAGTACCTTCGATGAATTTAACTTTGATTTCCTTGTGAATACCACCTTCTTCTGCAGCAGGAGCAGCAGCTGTAGTAGCTTCAGCAGCAGGAGCAGCTTGTTGTTCAGTTTGTTCTGCTGCAGGAGCGTCTTGAGCCTGAGCAAGTTGAATTGAGCCAAATGTAAAGGCCCCAATCACAGCAACAATTGCAAATAACTTTTTCATTGTGTGTCTAATTTTTAAGATTAATTAATTGATTATTATTTATTGTATTTACTTCACATTTCTCTTTTCATTACGCGGAGAGACGGGGATTCGAACCCCGGATACACTTTTGGCGTATACACGCTTTCCAGGCGTGCCTCTTCAACCACTCGAGCATCTCTCCCAATGGGTTTCCCGCATTTTCAGCTACAAATGTATCCTTTTTTTTCTTTTCATAAAGCATTATCCGTTTTTTATCTTGAATAAATACTGCAAATTAATATAATTTAAAACCTTTCGGAGCTTATTTGCGGATTACAAACACTTTTAGCGCGTTTTCGGTAGTGACTTGTGCAACGTACTCCGGATTCATCTGATAAATCTCAGCTATTTTCAGAAAGGTGTCCCGCACATTGGCGCTCTCATTCCTTTTTCCGCGATTCGGGACGGGAGTCAGATAGGGGGAATCGGTTTCGAGCACAATACGCTCCAAGGGAACTGTCCGCAAAGTGTCCGGCAAAGTTGACTTTTTAAAAGTGACCACTCCGTTAATACCCAGCATAAACCCTTCAAACTCCAACAACTTCGCCGCCTCATCGGGCGTCCCGGTGAAACTATGAAAAATACCGGTCAATGGGGTGTTTTTATAGGTTTTCATTACCTTATATATATAATCGAACGCCTCCCTGGAATGAATAACAATAGGAAAATTATATTCAAGCGCCCACTCGATCTGCTTTTCAAGGACAAACAGTTGCTCGTTCAGGAAGGTTTTATCCCAATAAAGGTCCAGTCCTATTTCGCCGATTGCCACGAAGTTGTTCGGGGCCGACAGACGTTCACGTACAATTGCCAGTTCCCGCTCGTACGTCTCGTTGACCGAAGTCGGATGCAGACCGATCATCGGATAACAAAGGTCCGGATAATCGGCACAGACAGACAACATTGGTTCGATTGTCATACTGTCAATATTGGGCATGAAAATACGGGAAACGCCTGCTTTCCGTGCACGTTCCATTACCTGTGGCAAATCTTCGGAAAATTCTTCTAAAAAAAGATGAGAATGGGTATCTATCAGCATGTCAGTTCGTTTTCTTCTTTTACTTTTTCGCTGGAACGGTAATAATAGATCAATCCGTAATCACGGCATTTATCCAGTCGGACTTCATTCGGAGTGACGTCCTGATATTTAGTTTCCACCTGATTCCAGATGTCCAGAATTAATTCGTCGGCACGACCACGCATGGAAGCGAGTTCTTCCAAGCTGCGATTGGTTAGTGCCTGAAGGTTTTTCTGCCGTTCATAGCTGTCAAGGAAGATGTCGTAATGCACTTTCACGCGCGCAATGGTCGGATTGTAAATGGGTATGCCACCTTGGGCAGTCCGTTGCTGTTCGCCTTCGATTATTTTCTTTCCCCACTCCACCAAAGCGGCTTCGCTCAAGAGGTCGGGCACTACATTCGCTTCGGGCAACCCGTACATATTTTTATGCGATGTTTTAATTTCATCCCGCAGTACAGCCAGGTTGAGTACCTGAATAAAGTGGGAAATATACAGACGGGCCGTTTTTACATTAGCCTGATGTTTGCGGCTGGCCTTCGCCTGATTGTCATAACACTGTGTATAGTAAATCTGCGCCGCTTCAAACCTTTGCAGGAAATTGCGTGCTTCGAACAATGTTTTCAATGAAATAGCCAAATCACGGACACTATACAAATCGCCCTTTTCGACCGCTGCTTTCAGCGCCCGAACTCTGGCTTGGTCTGTATTTGGTAGTCTTCTATATGGCATATTATTCAAGAACTTAGCTACATTTCACGGTACATCAACAGCTTCACCAGGTTCTTTAATTCTTTTTTCCGTTCCTCGGCTACGGCAACTGCTGCCAGACTTTCCATAGCACTTGTGTAGTATTCACGCATTTTATTTTCGCAAACATTACGTATATCCAACTGATTATACAGTCCGGTCACCGCTTCTATTTTTTCGGCAGGCTGACAATCGTCCGCATTCAGCCAACGGTCCAATTCTTCCCGTTGCTTTTCGTCCGCGCGGTTCAAAGCTTTTATCAACATATACGTCTTTTTGTTGCAAAGAATATCTCCGCCTATTTTCTTCCCGAACACTTCCGGGTCACCATAGACATCAAGCAAATCATCCTGCAACTGGAATGCAACTCCTATCTGCATACCAAAATTATATAGATTTTCAGCATCTTCGGCAGTCGCTCCTGCCAGAATTGCACCAATCTTCAAACTGCCGGCAAGCAACACGGCCGTTTTGAGGCGTATCATTTCGATATATTCGTCTTCCGTGACGTTATCACGAGACTCAAATTCCATATCCAGCTGTTGCCCCTCACAAATCTCCAATGTAGTCAGACCGAATAATTCCATGACCTCCTTCAAGTGCTCCGACGGAGCAGCCGTCATCAGGCGGAATGCCAGAATAAGCATGGCGTCTCCCGACAGAATAGCGGTATTATCATTCCATACTTTATGCACGGTCGGTTTTCCCCGGCGCATATCTGAGCGGTCCATTAAATCATCATGTAACAAAGTGTGATTATGATATACTTCAATGGCAGCGGCAGGGTCATATATAGAAGCAACATCCTCCCGATACAGGTTATATGCCATCAACATTAATACTGGTCGTATCCGCTTCCCTCCCAGTGAAAGGATGTATTCAATCGGTTCATAAAGTCCTTTCGGTTCCCGGGTAAACTGAATTTCAGAAATATAATTATTTATCTTATCGAGTAGTTGAGAAGCTGTAAACATGATGAATTAGAAAGATTAATGAATAAAAAGAGGCTGCCGAAAGCAGCCTCTTAATTTATAGTGTATACAAATTACTGCAATCTGAACATTACAGGAACCGTAAATTTAACACGTACCGGTTTTCCACGCTGCATACCAGGTTTCCATTTCGGCATGGTGTTAATCACGCGGAGAGCTTCTTTATCCAGATACGGGTCAACGCTACGTACCACTTTCGCATCTACGATACTACCGTCTCTGTTGACAACGAACTGTACGATTACACGTCCTTGAGTTCCGTTTTCCTGTGCGATAGTAGGATATTTGATGTTCTTAGCCAAATACTGCATCAAAGCTGCTTGTCCGCCAGGGAAGTCCGGCATGTTCTCTACAACTTCAAAGATAGTCTGTTCTTCCGGCTCTTCTTCAACAACCTGTACCGGTACATATTTTACTTCTACCGGAGCAGCATTATCTTCATTGATAATGGTTGTTGTTTCATCAATTTCGGCTTTATCGTCGACGATCTCCAGCAATTCAGCCACTTTCGGAGCTTCAGGTGGTGGTGGAGCCTGTTGTTCAGGAGTTTCGGTAATAGGAATGATTTCCTCTTCAAACACAAGGTCAGCTACTGCCTGGCTTGTATCAATCTTCACGTCACGCTGGGTCCATTCGAACGCCACGAACATGAAAGCTAATACTACCACGTAACCAACGAGCAACCATGTAGACTTTCTGCCTTCCAGGTCGGCTTTGGGTGATTTTTTAACTTCCATAAAAATAATTAATATAATGATTAATAAAAAAAGTGTCTATCTATGTGTCTCTGGGCAAATATAGTACATTTTCAGATAACCCTTCTTCTCTCCTCCTCTTTTTATCCGACTTTTTAACTTTTTTAATTCTTTCAGACTTATTCCACTGCTTTTATAGGGGAAACGCATGGCTGATTTTCAAAATAAACGTATCTTTGGCGGACAAATCAGATGAACTGAATATGAAAAAGATAACAATAGCAATTGACGGCTTTTCCTCTTGCGGGAAAAGTACTATGGCAAAGGATTTAGCGCGTGAAGTGGGGTATATTTACATTGACAGCGGGGCCATGTATCGCGCGGTTACCTTATACAGCATAGAGAATGGTATTTTCGACGGCGACATCATCGATACGGAGAAACTGAAAAAAGAAATCGGGAATATTCATATCTCTTTCCGACTGAACAAGGAAGGACGCCCCGAAACCTATCTCAACGATGTTAATGTGGAAGATAAGATACGCTCGATGAGCGTGTCTTCCAAGGTCAGTCCGATCAGTGCACTCGACTTTGTACGCAAAGAAATGGTAGCCCAACAGCAGTCTATGGGAGCTAAAAAAGGAATTGTAATGGACGGACGCGATATCGGAACAACAGTTTTCCCAAATGCCGAACTGAAAATATTCGTGACAGCTACGCCGGAAATCCGTGCCCGGCGCCGCTATGACGAACTGAAAGCGAAAGGACAGGAAGCCAGTTTCGACGAGATTCTGGAGAATGTGAAACAACGGGATTACATCGACCAGCACCGTGATGTCAGTCCGTTACGCAAAGCGGATGACGCCTTGCTGCTGGATAATACGAATCTGACCATTGCACAACAGAAAGAATGGCTGTTTAATCAATTTAATAAAGTTACCAACTAGTTTTCAGTAGGAATCCCCTTATCACTCTCAAATCAAATTTTATGATTAAAGTAGAAATAGACGAAGGTTCCGGATTCTGTTTCGGTGTGGTGACGGCCATTCACAAAGCAGAGGAGGAACTGGCAAAGGGTGAAACGCTCTATTGCCTTGGAGATATCGTACACAACAGCCGGGAGGTAGACAGGCTGAAAACAATGGGACTAATCACTATTAACCGCGAGGAATTCAAGAAGTTACGGAATGCCAAGGTGTTGCTTCGCGCACATGGGGAACCGCCGGAGACTTACATTATTGCCCGCGAAAACAATATAGAAATTATTGATGCAACTTGCCCGGTAGTGCTCAGATTACAGAAACGAATCAAACAGGAATTTCTGGAAAACGAACATCCGGAGAAACAAATCGTCATATACGGCAAAACGGGTCATGCCGAAGTGTTGGGGCTGGTAGGACAGACGGACGGAAAAGCGATCGTCATCGAAAAAGCGGAAGAAGCGAAAAAACTGGATTTGAGTAAGAGTATCCGGCTTTTTTCCCAGACCACGAAGTCATTGGATGAGTTTCAGGAAATTGTAGAATACATCAAACAGAACATTTCGCCGGAAACCACTTTTGAATATTATGACACGATCTGTCGCCAGGTTGCCAACCGTATGCCCAAGCTACGGGAGTTTGCAGCGTCGCACGATTTGATATTTTTCGTCAGTGGCAAGAAAAGTTCGAACGGAAAAATGCTGTTTGAAGAATGTTTGAAGGTAAACCCCAACTCTCATCTGATAGATAATGAGGAGGAGATTGATCCTTCGCTCATTCAAAATGTAACATCTATCGGGGTATGTGGAGCAACTTCTACTCCCAAATGGTTAATGGAGAAAATATACAAACACATTCAAGCATTAATATCTTAGTTTTTAATCAGAAGCAATCCGAAGAAGAAGATTTTAGAGAGCGACAATGTGTCAATATTCTTACAGTTTTCTTGCCACAAAAGAATAAAAAGAAAGTAAGAAAGACCAATTTGAGTATTTTTAATGTTTTCTTCACATGAAAAAGAACTTCCGGAACATCGCTTTCAACTTTTTATTGTACATTTGCCACGTCAAACAAATATTTAAGTTATGGGAACAGTTAAGTGTATCGGTATTTTGACTTCCGGAGGTGATGCTCCGGGGATGAACGCAGCTATCCGCGCAGTGACACGAGCAGCTATTTATAATGGATTACAAGTTAAAGGTATATACAGAGGATACAAAGGTCTGGTAACAGGCGAAATCAAAGAGTTCAAAAGTCAGAATGTAAGTAATATCATCCAACTGGGTGGAACAATTCTGAAAACAGCTCGTTGTAAGGAGTTCACTACTCCGGAAGGCCGCCAGTTGGCTTACGATAATATGAAAAGAGAGGGCATCGATGCCTTGGTTATCATCGGTGGTGACGGTTCGCTGACAGGTGCCCGTATCTTTGCACAGGAATTTGATGTTCCGTGTATCGGACTTCCGGGAACTATTGACAACGACCTCTACGGTACAGATACGACCATCGGATATGATACCGCATTGAATACGATTCTGGATGCAGTGGACAAAATTCGCGACACAGCCACTTCACATGAGCGCCTGTTCTTCGTCGAAGTCATGGGACGTGATGCAGGTTTCCTCGCCTTGAACGGAGCAATTGCTTCAGGAGCAGAAGCTGCCATTATTCCGGAATTCAGTACGGAAGTAGACCAACTGGAAGAATTTATCAAGAACGGATTCCGCAAATCAAAGAACAGCAGTATCGTATTAGTGGCCGAAAGTGAACTGACCGGAGGTGCCATGCATTATGCTGAACGTGTAAAGAATGAATATCCGCAATACGATGTGCGCGTAACTATCTTGGGACACTTGCAGCGTGGTGGTAGCCCTACGGCTCATGACCGTATTCTGGCAAGCCGTCTGGGTGCGGCAGCGATCGACGCAATCATGGAGGACCAGCGCAACGTTATGATCGGAATCGAACATGATGAAATCGTTTACGTGCCGTTCAGCAAGGCTATCAAGAACGACAAGCCTATTAAGAGAGATCTTGTCAATGTATTGAAAGAGCTTTCTATCTAACTCATTCTTCTTAAAAATTCTTTTTTATATTAGTATAAGATAGAGAGCGGTGGACAATTGGTTTTTCCAATTCATCCACCGCTCTTTTTATCATTCAATATCCAGACTTTTCGTATGGCCACTTTATGCTATTTTTCTCGCCTCAACGGAAGATAAAGAAATAGCTTTCTCACGTTTTCTCTTATTCATAAGTTTTTTTACCCATAAATAATAACCGGTCAACGGCAATGAGGCACCAATCAAAGCAGCAATAAAGGTAAGAATCCGAGTCAACATTCCTCCCCAGTTGCCAACATGTACAGAGTAAATCCAACCACGAATTTTTCCTGATTTATCCTGATGTTGATAAAGATTTGTTTCTGTAAATTCACCATTATCAGTGTTGAAAGAATAACGGTCAGCTGCACGCTGATTTCCGAAACGGTTGAAAGAGACGCTCGCCGTACCGGAAGCAACACTGATTTGTTTATATTCCGGATTCTGGCGGCTTAGCTTATCGTAAACTTCTTGCCAATAGACGAAAGGTGAAGTGACAGAGTGTATATAATTGTGACCGTTTTCCGAATGTTCCTTATTCCCTTCTTTTCTTCCATCACGCAAAGCCAGCTCGGTATCTCCCTTTTGAGAACCACCTTTCCGCTCCTGCCCATAAGCAGCCCGTTGTTGCACTTCCACACCGAACACTTTATAGAAAGCGGCCCGATACCACGGGAAAGACCATGTCAGCCCCGTCAACGACATAGCTAAAAGAAAGATTAAGGAATACATTCCTCCCGCTACGTGCAGATCATACCAGAACCTCTTCCAACCTTTTTTTGTTGATATTTTCAGACTGTTCTTCAGTGTCTTACGTGTACGTGGCCACCAGATAGCAATTCCTGAAATCAGCACAAAAACGAATAATAGCGTGCTGACACCCACAATCATCTTTCCCCAAAAGATCCCTTCATTACCCGGATTCATACTATCCAGCAACCAACGGTGCATCCGAAACATAAACATAAAAAAGCCGCTACGCTCACTTTTCCCTTTTACTTCACCCGTATATTGGTCTACATATAATGACGCACGACGTGGTTTGGAAAGGTTAACCTGATAAGCACGCTCGGAATCGGAAGAAATGCTGACGCTAGTCACAGAAACACTGTCGGGCAATGTAGCTGTCACCTTTTCAAGCAACTGTTCGATAGGGAGTGGGACTTCTCCCACTGTTTCCACATAATAAAGTTCGTGGCGGAACAACTCATTCACCTCATCCTCGAATACCAACATAGCACCGGAAAAACAAATAAGGGTGATTATCAATCCGAAAGGGACAGAAAGCCACAAATGTATCTTTTCAAATATTTTTTTCATAATCTATTTATTACTACTATTTCTTGAAAAAGCCTGCAAAGCTTTCCGCTCGGCAGGCTTTCATCTAAAAAGAACTATTTTCTATTTAACAGGTATTTGTTACTTTGAAGGATATTTCATCTTACCTACTGTAGTGATAGCGTCAGCCTCTACCGTCAAACCTTTCACAGCCTTACCCGTTTTGGTATCAATTTTATAGAAAGCAGGGTGTTCACCAGTAGTCACAGTAACAGCCATATAAGCATAGCCATTTTCTCCATAAGGCTCGCCGCCAAACTTTCCTTCAGCAGGCAAACCCGTAACAGGAATAATCGTCCTATCTTCTGCCTTAAAAATAGCCAACTCGCTGACATCCGCACTTGTACCGCCATGAATCATATCATCCGCTCCTTTTTTATACAATTGAAGCAGGAAGTAATCTTCAGAGATGTGCCAGCAACGGAAAATAGGATGTTTAGTGCCTATCTCTTCAAAGTTCACATAGTAATCCGGATCGAAATCCGTTGCACCCGCTTTGATACGCATTACGCCTGAGGGTTTCTTTCCTGTCACTTTCTTCAAATCAGAAGATGAAACTGCCGTACGCCCATATCCGGGAGAGAACACATACACATCGCCATTATCAGCGGGCCAAATGGTCTGATAATATTGTGAACGCATACGACCACATGCATAACCGATTTTATCAGTCGTAGCAATCACGGGTGTCCCGTTGAAGTTAGTACCACTATAAATTGCTACATAAGCATTGTCCGGATATTGTGTGGAAGGAATTACGCCAGCCGTATAAGCACCACTACCACTACCGCCATCAGCTTTAGTGATAAGTTCTTGGTCGGTTACTTTGTCCGGCCATGCCTTAATACCGTACTTACTCATACCCATCGGAATGACAGAAGTATAAATTTTATTATTAGCTTCTACCAATCCTGCCCAAGTAACTTTTTCACCATTACCCAAGAAATTTTCGGCGATCAATGTGCCTTCTTCTTGCGAACCGTCAGTTGCGTCCAGATAATTAAACAACAAAGCCTGAGCTACATTCTGCTCATCGTCTTTCTGACTTGAGTCTCCGGTAGAAACAGTCACCACCTTGTCTCCCCATGTTCCATACGATGTGATACGATTAAAGGTATATGTATATTTTTCTTTCATTTTACCATCTGCTCCCAAATAATAAGAAGCTCCCGTACCGGCACCACCTTTATTATAAACTAAAGCAAATACATAATCCAACCCTTTATATACCCAATACGTACCGCCAATCACTTCGGTACCTTTTCCTTTTGTTGATACTGTTCCTTCATCAAGAGAACTAACTGCCACCAAATAACTTGCTTCACCAACTGTAGCAGCCACTACATAGGCTGTTTCTCCGTCAGTCGAAGGGTTATCCACCGGATTATCAACATCATCGCAAGATGCAACAAACACACCACCACTCAAACAAAAGGTTGCCGCAAACACACACAGCAAAAACTTTTTCTTCATATATTCTTTATTATTGATTTATACTAAAAACTTAATCTTATTATCTACCGAAAAACACTCTGAACTTTCCATAAAATGCACGTCCAGCCTTTTGTAGGCTGAAATTGTCAAACAGTTGCGCATCCGTGAAATTCTGACATTCAAATGATACGTTATAGCGCCCGTTCTTCATTGTATAGGACAAGGATAAATTATGAGAAAACTGTTCCGGCACCATGTTTTTTGAATCTTTATCGCCGATATTCTCCCAATAAAGAGGGAAATCGTGTTGCCAGTAGCTATCATAGCCTATCGTCAGTACATTTCCCTTAATAAACAGGTCATTCCAATGGAAATTAGCATTTATATTGGCGTAACGATAAGGGAGATTCGGCATACGCACCTTGTAATGCATACTTTCCTGCAAAGAGGTGCCTGCCAGGTACTTTTCATAGTCACGGGTATCAATACAATTAAATGTACCGCCTACATCGAACCAATGCGAGAAGCTATAAAGCAGCGATAAATTATATCCTTTAGTCCTCACATGCCCATGATTCTCATAGTATCCGTAACTTGTTCCCCCCAATACATCCAATCCTCTTTTTATGTAATCTTTCGTATCCCGATATATCAAGCCGGCCTCGGCATACACCCCGTGTTTGCCAAACTGATAATTATAGCTGAAACTCAGATTCAGATTATCACTTTTCTCCGGCTTCAGATTTACTTTACCGGCTTCCAAGTCTTCATCACCAAACAGTTCGTCTGTCGTAGGAAGCCGAAAAGCCTTTTCATAAGAAAGTTTCACCTGAAAATCTTTCCATAAAAAATATGTACCCGCAGCACCGTATCCGAAAGCACTTACCGTATTGGATAAATTTATATAATTACCTATGCCATCCGTATTCTGTGACACCGGACCTTTGTTGTATTGCCGGTAATGTTTGGCAAATGCCGAAATATTCCATTTGTCCGACGGCATCAGGCGATAAGAAAGACCGCTGACATTCTTACGCGTAATTTTAGGAATACTAAAATCCGTAAATTTGGAAGAAGCACCTATGATAGAGCGGCTTGTACGTTCAAAATCACTTACCACATGGCTAAAAGTAAACGTATGCGCCTCTCCGATATGATAATTCATCCTCAGTGTTCCATTCCAGTTCTTGTTTTTAGATTCACTATTCTGATAAGACTGTTCTCCCCGGCTGCCCCTTTCGTAAAACTCACCACGCCAGTTGTAAGCCCGTGAAGCGGTATCGACATTATTAGTGAGGTTATGGTTATAATTGGCAGTCAGCAGTAAATCCAAATTCTTCACGAATAAGTTCTTTTTGTAGTATTCCAACGAAGGGGCCAATGAATGTCCTTTGCGGAATTTTTCACCGAACACGACATCTTGATAAACACCAGTTTGTATCTCTTTATAGAAATAGGAATAATTGAAGCTCAGAGCCAATCTGTCCGCCCATTTTTTTCCAACCACACCGATTTTTCCAATCACAGCTTCATTATGGTATTGGTCATTGAAACGTTTCAGATGGTAAATCTTACTTTTGTCGAGTGGCGGAAAACGCACACTTCCATCTTCTCTGATTTCAAAGTCACGTACATACGTATCTACATAATAATCATTATCCGAAAAATTCTGAAAAGCGTTCACTTCATACATAAAACCATTCTTGAATATTTGTCCGAAACGTACGTATGACTTATGAGTGTTAAATGAACCGTAAGAATAAGAAGCATCCAGAAACCACTTCCCGGGTTGTTTGTTAGTGACAATATTAACCACTCCCCCAATAGCATCCGTACCGAATCCTACGGGAACCACACCTTTGTACACCTCTATGCGATCTGCATAATTAATAGGAACATTATTCAAATCGAATGCAGCACCGGCCCCTTCTTGCGGTATTCCGTCAATAAAGATTTTCACATGCCGCCCGCTAAAACCGTCAATATACAACTGCATATCCGATCCTACTCCGCCTGACTCACGGAGTTTTACCCCCGGCACCTTAGTCAGTGCGCCGGCTAAAGTCTGTGTACTGTTATGCAACTTCTTCGCGTCAACGGCTACCGCATTAAAGGCTGACTTATTTACCCGGCCAACTCCGGAGGTTGTTACTACGACCTCTCCCAACTCTTTCACTTTCGGTGCAATGGTGACATTGACCTGTATCCTTTCTCCTTTAGCTAATTTAACCTTCTTTTCTACTGTTTGATAACCTACAGCCGAAACGACAAGTATATATTCACCTTCCACAGTTTTCAAGTGATAAATTCCCTTTTCGTTCGTATAACTGCCATAGTTCGTTCCTTTCAGATAGACCGTCGCAAAATCTACGACCTCCTTTTCTGTAGATATCACTCTGCCCGAAATCATACTAGTATAATGACGCTCGTGCTGTGAATATGCTGATACAGAAAATAAGAATACTAGAAAAACCAAAAAACATTTATTAATCATCTCCTTTTTACTTTATACCTATTCATTTACTTTAAAAGCGATGCAAAGGTAAGTAGAAACAGGAGTGCAAAACAATCCCTATCTATTGGTAAAAATTAGACAACAAAAACTAAACATATAGATATACACAATACCTATATATAAGTAATTACTAGATAAATTAAATAAAAAGAGAAAAAAATCCTACTCCAACCATTGCGCCAGCAAACGCTCCGTTATTTCCCACAACTGCTCTTTCTGTACATGGTTCACATACTTATCGGATAAGCTTTTCCGGTGATTATTGACATAGAGTTGCCCTGTCACACCGGCTTCTTTTTTGTCCAGCAACAGACCAATTGCCGTAGAAGCTCCTTTCTTCGGCTTACGAATAAAAGGACGGAAGAATATATCTGTCAGAGGGTCGAACCACTTATGCATCGTGATGATATCAGTAGAGACAATTCCCGGATCGGCAGCATTGACGGTGATTCCTTTCTCCCGAAGTTGCTCGGATAGTTCGAAAGTAAATAATAACAAAGCCAATTTTGTGTTACTATAAACAGGTATTCTCCAAAAGTTTCCCGTTTTCCCCCTGTGAAAGAAATCAGGAAAATCAAGACGGCCGATTGCATACGTACACGAAACCATATTTACAATACGTGCTCCGGATGCCATAGTCGGAACTAATTTACGAGTCAGCAGGTAAGGACCAACATAATTTACACTGACCGTCCGTTCAAATCCATCGTTCGTAATAGAAAATCCGGTTTCCATTGTCCCGGCATTATTCATCAACAAGGAAATGGAAAGTTTACGTTCCAAAATCCGATCAGTAAAAGAGGCTACGGAGTGCATCGAAGACAGATCAATAGCGAGTACTTCCAAATTCGGATTTCCGGTTTCTTTCATTAAACGTTGGCACACGTTTTCCGCTTTTTGCGGGTTATAACAAGCCATTATGACATGATAGCCGGCTGTGGCCACGGCACGGGTTATCTCCGTTCCCATGCCTCCGTCAGCTCCGGTAATGATCGCCCATTTCACTTCATTCATTGTTTTTCCAATTTTTCAATCTCCTTTTGCAGACAAGGAGGCAGTTCTTCATTCAAATGTTTATGACAAGCCATTTCGATCGTGTACATACGGCCAATGCAATAATTGCTATGCCCGCAATTACAACGTGCACGGTCTTCACGTGCCATACGGTTCACAAATCCCGGTTCATTCAGCAGGGCACGTGCCATTTGAACAGCATCAAAGCCGGCATCCAGCACTTCATCAATTTTCTCACGAGAAACAAGGCCGCCTACATAAATTAACGGAGCACCCGGAAGGGCCTCACGGAACTTCAGCGCATCTTCGAGAAAATATGCCTCTTTGAAAGGAACAGTCGGAATCATCCATTTTCCGAACATCCGAATGCCATATTTCAGCCACCAGCAATTCATATAATAAGCCATAGAACGGATAGGCATCGCCCCTCGCATCACATACATCGGCGCACGACTGACGAAACCACCGCTCAATACCAGCCCGTGAGCACCCAGTTCGAGCAGGCGTCGGGCTACTTGTATCGTTTCCTCCGACTCCATTCCACCTTTGAAACCGTCGCGCATATTCATTTTCACAAGAACCGCCATATCGCTACCGGCAGCTTTCATCACTTCTTTCATCACTATATCCATAAAACGCATCCGGTTTTCCAACGAACCTCCGTATTCATCCTTCCGGTGATTCGTGTAAGGGGAAAGGAACTGGCTAATCAGATATCCATGTCCGGCGTGAACCTCAACAGCGTCGAAACCAGCTTCTCTAGCCAGATTGACAGCCTTTCCATAAGCACGCGCCATTTCAGGAAGTTCTTCTTTCCTCATTCCGCGCACAAAGGTCGGAGAGTAAAGATTGAAACCGGAAGAAGCAGAGATAGGAGTTACTCCACAAATGTTCTTGTGGGACATATTACCGCAATGACCGATTTGTATACCTGCTGCGGCACCCTCATCGTGTATGGCGTCGGTCACTTCGCGTAAACCGGGAATTATGGAAGATCGTAACCATAATTGGCGGTCAAAAGAAAGCCCGCTTTGTGTCACGGCAGCATAAGCAACCGTCGTCATGCCAACCCCGCCTGCGGCTACCGAACGGTGATAATCCAACAACATTTGTGAAGGGGCGTTTCCCGGACACATACTTTCAAAAGCTGCCGAACGAATGGTCCGGTTGCGAAGTGTCAAAGGTCCAAAAGTGACCGGGGTAAATAACTTTGATTTCATAGTAGTATGATATATTTTGTCAAAAGATAGCCTTAATACAGAAAAGGGAATACACGTTTCCTATTTCCCACCTCATCACCGAATTCCTCGCGGTAACGGTGCCAGATTGCGTTGGCACGCGGGACAAGGTTAGCGATCGTCCACCAAAGAAACACAAGTCCGGAAAGTGAACAGGTGAGTATCGCCCAGCCTGCCCACTCTACTATTTCGCCGAAGTAATTGGCGGAAGTAACGTAGCGGTACATCCCTTTTTGAGGCAGATAGTGGCGGGTATCTCCCGGCTTTCGCAAATGCCGGATGATATAATCCGAGTGCCAGTTCACCAGCATACCAGTAAAAAAAAGCAGAGTTCCGAGAATAAACCATGGTGACATAAACCAATCAATGCCGTACATTCCTTCAGGCGCAAGATGAAATATCCATTGTCCTTGCATATATCCGTTCAACAAATTAAAAAGAATGCCCATTGACATAATAGCTAACGGCATTTTACTCTTTCCGGTCAGCAATAGAGGAAAAACGAATGCACGCTGGAAATAATGAATCTGGAAGAATATGAAGAACATCAGTATGACGGGATCAAAACGGCGTTCCGAATGCACCCACATCCAACACATAACTAAAAATACAGGGGCCTCCATTAATATCCAAGCCAACTTATTGGAAATAGCCACACCCCACGAAGCGGTACGAAAAATACCATATCCGGCTTTCACAAAGTAAAGGGCAATAAAAACAATCAGAGCGATCAGGCTCATTATGCCCAAAAACAGATTAAATGCATTCATAGTCATACAGATATTCTTTTACAATGTGCAAAAGTAACAAAAAAGAGGAAAATTGCAACGCAAAACTCCTTAAATAAAAACTCGATGACACACAGAAAGTTTTCTCTAAAAAACACTTATCCCCAGGCATACCTCCGGAAATGATCGGAATATACACCTGGGGACTACACTTATCTATTCAATAAAAGGATTGTTTCCTGTCAGCGTTTCTTTATTGGGATATAAGCCAGATCATCAAGCACGTTCTTATAAGCCGGACGGATAATACGTTTGCCTTCGAAGTTCAATTCTTCATTGCGGTGGGCACACCAGCCTACGATACGTGCCATTGCAAACAAAGGAGTGAAGATTTCCTGCGGCAATCCGATCATTTCATACACAAAGCCCGAATAGAAGTCAATGTTGCTCGATACTGTCTTGCCGTTATTCTTGATGCGTCCGAAAGTCGCGATCGCCCGTTCTTCCAAAAGTTCGAGGAAGGCAAACTCACGTTCCTTGCCTTTTTCACGTGCCAGATCACGTGCCAATTCTTTTAGTAAAAGTGCACGCGGGTCGGAAATCGTGTAAACGGCATGACCAATACCATAAATCAATCCGGTCTTATTATAAACCTCTTTATTCAGCATACGAGTAAAGTAGGTGTCAATCTCATCAACATTTGTCCAGTCCTTGATGTTCTCCTGCAAATGATGGAACATATCAGCAACCTGAATATTTGCACCTCCGTGAAGCGGGCCTTTCAGAGAACCGATACCTGCGGCAATGGCCGAGTAAGTATCTGTTCCGGTAGAAGAAGTGACACGGACAGTAAAAGTCGAGTTATTACCACCACCGTGTTCTGCCTGAAGAATCAGAAGCAGGTCAAGAGTACGTGCATCCAGTTCGGTATAGTCTTTTTTCAGCATATACAGGAAGTTTTCAGCGATAGAGAGTTTCTCCTGCGGATGTCGGATATGCAGCGAACGTCCGAAAGTAGCATGACGCAGCATATTATAAGCATAAGCAATAATGGTAGGGAATTTTGAAATAAGGTCGATACTTTGACGCATCAGGTTATCACGAGAAGTGTCGTCCGCATCCGGATCGAAGCGATACATTTCGAGTACGCTGCGTGCAAGGATGTTCATAATGTTGTTACCTTCCAACTCGATGATATTCATCTTCGTTTTCTGCTCCAGTGCCATATTATCATTAATCAGTTCGCAGAATGAAGCTAGTTCCTCCTTGTCCGGCAGACGACCGGAAAGTAACAGGTACGCCACTTCCTCAAAACCGAAACGTTTCTCTTTGATGATTGCATGAGAAATATCTTCCACATCATAACCGCGATAGAACAGTTTGCCGGGAATCGGTTTCAGTCCGCCGCCCGGAATACGTTCGTAGCCTACTACATTACCAATTCTGGTCAGACCTACCAGTACACCTGTGCCATCTTCATTACGTAGCCCGCGTTTCACGTCGAACTTGGGGAACAATGCTGTGTCAATCCGGGTAGCTTCCTTCATTTCTTCGGACAGCTTGTAAATCAGGTACTCTTTCTTCATATTCGTATGTTTTTAATCATTATTCTTATTTTTCGATTCTTTCCACTATTTCACGGGTGAAATCTGTGGTTGAGAGAGAGGTTCCATTCGGCATAAAACGGGCAAGATCATGAGTGGCACGGGCTTCCAGAAAACTATTTTCAAGAGCTTTTTCGATAAGAGCGGCAGCTTCCGTCCAACCGAAATATCCGAGCATCATCACTGCCGAAAGAATGATCGAACAAGGATTCACAACGTTTTTACCTGCAATGTTAGGAGCAGTCCCATGCGTTGCCTCAAAGATAGCATGGCCGGTTTTATAATTGATATTTGCTCCCGGAGCAATGCCTATGCCACCCACCATTGCAGCCAACTGGTCAGAAACATAATCTCCGTTCAGGTTCAAAGTGGCTATTACCGAATATTCTTCGGGAATGAGCAGTGTATTTTGCAAAAATGCGTCGGCAATGCAGTCCTTTATCACTAGCCTACCATCCGCCAAAGCGTCACCAAACTCACGTTGCGCCAACTCATAACCCCACTTTTTGAATCCTCCTTCAGTATATTTCATAATGTTTCCCTTATGTACCAATGTCACGGAAGGCAGATGATGATCGAGCGCATATTGACATGCAGCACGCACAAGACGTTCCGTACCTTCGCGTGAAACAGGTTTCACACCGAAAGAAGACGTTTCGGGAAAACGGACTTTCGTCACACCCATTTCATCTTTCAAAAACTTATAAAACTTCTTTGCCTCCGGAGTACCTGCTTCCCACTCAATACCTGCATAAATATCTTCCGTATTCTCACGAAACACACACATATTCACCTTCTCGGGAGCTTTCACCGGAGACTGTACTCCCTGATACCAACGAACAGGACGAAGGCAGACATATAAATCAAGTGTCTGTCGCAAAGCAACATTCAACGAACGGATTCCACCGCCAACAGGTGTAGTCAACGGACCTTTGATTCCTACCAGATATTCCTGAAATGCCTGCATCGTTTCTTCCGGAAGCCACGAACCTGTTTCATTGAAAGCACGTTCTCCAGCCAGCACTTCCAGCCATTCAATATGACGTTTACCCCCATAAGCTTTCCGAACGGCTGCATCTACTATAATCTGCATGGAAGGAGTCACCTCAGCCCCTACCCCGTCTCCTGTAATGTAAGGTACGGTAGGCACATCAGGCACTAATAGCGTACTATCTTTTTGTATGGTTATTTTGCTCATTTCTTTTTTCTTTATAAATAACAGTTTTAAAAAGATTTACTTCAATTTTATCTCGCATTCAAGGCGGAACCAGCACGGAACCAACCTATCTGTTGTTCGTTGTATGTATGTTGCACTTCAAAACTTTCTTTTGTTCCGTCTTCGTGGTGAAGAACGACTGTCAGATTATGTCCCGGCATAAAGTCTACCAAACCAGTGACGGAAAGCATATCGTGTTCCTGAATTTTATCATAATCCGCCTTGTCAACAAAAGTAATGGCAAGCATTCCTTGCTTCTTCAGATTCGTTTCGTGAATACGGGCGAAACTCTTGGCTAGGATCACACGGACATTCAGAAAGCGCGGCTCCATTGCTGCGTGTTCACGACTGGAACCTTCTCCATAGTTTTCTTCAGCGACTACAATAGAAGAAATCCCTTCGGACTTATACATCTTTGCCGTTCCGGAGACTGTTCCATAAGTATTTGTAGAACGGTTCCAGACCTTGTTCGTTTCGCCATTGAAGACATTGACAGCTCCCATTAACATATTATCCGAGATATTTTCCAAATGACCACGGAAACGGAGCCATGGTCCCGCCATAGAAATATGGTCGGTTGTACATTTACCTTGGGCTTTTATCAACAGAGGCATATTAAGCAAATCAGTCCCGTCCCAAGCGGGAAAAGGTGTTAAAAGTTGCAGGCGCTGTGAGTCCGACTTCACCTTGATTTCCGTTTTAGCTCCACCCGGCGCGATATATCCGACATTACCCGGCGTAAATCCTCTCATCGGGAGTTCGTCTCCCACAGGTTCGGATAGTTTCACTTTCTCACCGTCATGATTGACTAATCTGTCCTTCAAAGGGTTGAAACAGAGGTCGCCGGCAATAGTCAGTGCCATTGTCAATTCAGGAGAAGCAACAAAGGCATAAGTATTCGGATTACCATCCGCACGCTTGGCAAAGTTACGGTTAAAGGAAGTCACGATTGAATTTTTCCGTGTCGGGTCATCGGTATGACGTTTCCACTGACCAATGCAAGGACCACAGGCATTTGCCATAATCGTTGCACCGATCTGTTCAAAAGTCTCAATCATTCCGTCTCTTTCGGCGGTAGCGCGAATCTGTTCTGAGCCCGGATTTACAATCAACGGAGAAGCAACACTCAGGTTCTTTTCCGCTACCTGTTTTGCCAAAGAAGCAGCACGACTCAAATCCTGATAAGAGGAGTTAGTACACGAACCAATCAGTCCGACTTCCATTTTACGAGGATAACCGTTCAACAATACTTTTTCCGCAAACTCGGAAATAGGAGTAGCCGCATCCGGCGTGAAAGGTCCATTAATATAAGGTTCAAGTTCGGACAGGTCGATTTCAATGACACGGTCGTAATATTTTAAAGGTTCATCCGTCACAACTTCGTCGGCACGGAGATCAGCTTCCACAGACTCGGCCAAATCGACAATACGATCTCTTCCGGTAGCTCGTAAATAAGTCGCCATACGCCCGTCGAAAGGGAAAAGTGAAGTAGTAGCTCCTACTTCCGCTCCCATATTACAGATAGTAGCTTTTCCGGTAGCGGAAAGTGATTCGGTTCCCGGACCGAAATATTCAATGATTGCATTAGTACCTCCCTTTACGGTCAATATTCCTGCCAACTTCAAAATAACATCTTTCGGAGATGTCCATCCGTTTAGTTTTCCGATCAGACGAACACCTATAATTTTCGGCATTTTCAATTCCCACTCCATACCTGTCATTACGTCTACGGCATCTGCACCGCCTACACCGATAGCCACCATACCCAAACCACCGGCATTAGGTGTATGTGAGTCTGTTCCTACCATCATGCCGCCAGGAAAAGCATAGTTCTCGAGTACTACCTGGTGAATGATACCCGCTCCCGGTTTCCAAAAACCAATGCCATAACGAGAGGATACGTCGCGGAGGAAATCATACACTTCTTCGTTTGTTTTAGTCGCAGTAAGTATATCCTCTTTTGCGCCCTTATAGGCCTGTATCAAGTGGTCACAGTGTACGGTAGAAGGCACAGCCACCTTTTCCTTGCCCGCATTCATAAATTGGAGCAAAGCCATTTGGGCAGTTGCATCCTGCATAGCCACGCGGTCAGGACGAAAGTTTACGTAGTCTTCTCCCCTCTTGTAGTCTTTCACATCGGCGGCATCATAAAGATGCGCATACAGAATTTTCTCGGCTAACGTCAGGGGGCGTTTCAAGATCCCCCGCACATGTTCTACTTTCCCTTTATAGGCTCTGTAGAATGCTTCTAGCATAGTCATATCATATACCATATTACTTTTTGTTTTTTTAGTCTATCTATTAAAATAACGAACGGTGTTCGAGGATTGTTTAACAAAATGAAATATTTTTTCTATCCAAAAAGAAGATTCGTTACCTTTGCACCTATTATGAATAATAATTCGAAAAGCCCGGTCTCCGACCTTCAGTACCAGCAACTCCTGCTACGCATGGAGTATGAATACGAGAAAGAGGAATTCAAGCGACAAACCGAAACAATGGGTATTGCCCGTAAAGTGAAACGCGGTCTGTGCTGGTATCCCGTCTCTCCCGGTCGAAGCTACTACAATTCTCTGAATCAACTTGTAATAGATATTACACGGACCGAAAATAAAGAGATAGAACACTCTTTCGAGTTTGGTCGCCCCGTCTGTTTTTTCCACCAGTCTTTCGATGGAAAAGTGAAATATATGAATTTTATTGCTACCGTCAGTTACGCAGACGAAGAAAGAATGGTAGTGGTTTTACCTGGTGCAGGGGCAGTTATAGAGTTACAAGCGGACAGTTCATTAGGTATACAACTTTATTTTGATGAAACATCCTACCGGACAATGTTCGAAGCATTAGAAGATACAATCCGCGCCAAAGGTAACCGCCTCTCAGAACTGCGTGATATCTTGCTGGGAACGCAAAATCCCGGATTCCGTGAATTATACCCTGTCCGTTTTCCATGGCTGAACAGTACACAGGAGACAGCCGTCAACAAAGTATTATGCACGCGTGATGTCGCCATTGTCCACGGCCCTCCGGGAACAGGAAAAACAACCACGCTCGTCGAAGCGATTTATGAAACGCTGCACCGGGAACCGCAAGTACTTGTCTGCGCTCAAAGCAACACTGCTGTAGACTGGATAAGTGAAAAACTGGTAGACCGTGGCGTACCAGTTCTCCGCATCGGCAACCCTACACGAGTAAATGATAAAATGTTATCATTTACTTACGAGCGCCGTTTCGAAAGTCATCCCGCCTATCCCGAGCTTTGGGGAATCCGAAAATCAATCCGTGAAACGGGCAGCCGGATGCGCAAAGGTAGTTATTCCGAACGGGAGGGTATGCGCAGCCGCATGAGCCGCCTCCGTGACCGTGCTACTGAACTGGAAATACAAATTAACACCGACCTTTTCGACAGTGCCCGTGTAATTGCTTCAACATTGGTCAGTAGTAACCACCGCCTACTCAACGGCCGACGTTTCCCTACCCTGTTTATAGATGAAGCTGCCCAAGCACTCGAAGCAGCCTGCTGGATTGCCATTCGCAAAGCTGACCGAGTGATTCTTGCCGGAGACCACTGTCAACTCCCTCCTACTATCAAATGTATCGAAGCCGCCCGTAGCGGACTGGATCACACACTAATGGAGAAAGTGGTACATAAGAAACCTTCTGCTGTCTCACTGCTCAAAATGCAATACCGAATGCACGAATCAATCATGCGTTTTCCATCCGAATGGTTTTACCACGGAGAATTGGAAGCTGCACCGGAAGTGCGTTACCGGAGCATTCTCGATTTCGACACGCCTATGAACTGGATAGATACCTCTGAAATGGATTTTCACGAGGAATTTGTAGGTGAGAGTTTCGGACGCATCAATAAACAGGAAGCCAACCTGCTTCTCCAGGAATTGGAGGCATATATCAACCGGATCGGAAAAGCAAGAATATTGGACGAAAAGATTGATTTCGGATTGATTTCGCCTTATAAAGCACAAGTACAATATCTAAGGAGTAAAATTAAAGTAAGCAGCTTTCTACGTCCTTTCCGTAGCCTTATCACGGTCAACACAGTAGACGGCTTTCAAGGACAAGAACGGGATGTTATCTTTATCAGCCTTGTTCGTGCAAACGAGGACGGACAAATAGGATTTCTGAACGACCTGAGGAGGATGAACGTGGCTATCACCCGTGCCCGTATGAAACTGGTCATTCTCGGAGATGCCGTCACACTTACCAAGCATCCTTTTTATAAGAGATTGATGTCATTCATAAAAAAAGAGGATTATGAGTAATCCTCTTTTTATCAAAGCCCCTTTTCTCACGAGAAAGAACTTTTTTAACACAAACAAAACAAACAATGTTTTCTGTCTTATATACCCTTTTTATCTTTCGCCACATCAGACTCAAGTCTTGGAATTAAAAATTCGAGATATTCTATCAATCGGCTTTTTCTTACCAGCAAAGAACTGTTGGTCTAATAGACACTTATAAACAGATATTGGGATATAGGAAATATATATATTTTACGTTCTTATTCCGGTATTTCATTTTTATAGTAGTTCTTCATTATTACAACTTGTTTTATTTTGTTGCCACAAAGATAACAACAAACTTGCATTATTTCTCTATAAAGACGGGGATATTTTGAAAAAAAGACGGAAAGAGTGTTTCTTCCCGTCTTTTTACGACATATATATTCAATCTGATTAGTTATTTTCAGGGCGAAGTTTGCGTACTGTTACAGCAGTCTGCCACATCTCGCTTTCGCGCAATGCTTTCAGTTCCACTTCCAGTTTCTCACGATAATCCGGTTTAGAGTTGGAATCAATAGAAATCTGTGCTTCGTTACCAGTCTTAACGCTGTGATACAACTTTTCAACTACCGGTTTGATAGCATCGTGGAAGGGCCCCATCCAGTCGAGGGCACCACGTTGAGCAGTAGTAGAGCAATTAGCGTACATCCAGTCCATACCGTTCTTTGCAAACAACGGCATCAAGGACTGAGTCAGTTCTTCCACTGTTTCGTTGAATGCTTCAGAAGGAGTGTGACCGTTTTCACGTAATACTTCGTATTGTGCCAACAGCAAACCTTGGATTGCACCCATTAGCGAACCACGTTCACCTGTCAAATCGGAAGTAGCTTCTCGTTGGAAAGTTGTTTCGAACAGATAACCAGAACCGATACCAATGCCCAAAGCGATTGTCTTTTCATAAGCTTTGCCCGTAGCATCCTGATAGATAGCGTAAGAAGAGTTCAGGCCACGACCTTCGAGAAACATAGTACGCAATGAAGTGCCTGATCCTTTAGGTGCGACCATGATTACATCGATATCAGCAGGAGGAACTACACCTGTACGATCGTTCCAAGTGATAGCAAAACCATGAGAGAAATAAAGAGCTTTTCCTGCAGTCAGATAAGGCTTGATAGTAGGCCATACAGACATTACTGCTGCGTCAGACAACAGACACATTACGATAGTACCTTTCTCGCAAGCTTCTTCAATGCCGAACAAAGTCTCGCCCGGAACCCAGCCGTCTGCTACTGCTTTATCATATGTTTTTCCCGGACGTTGACCAACGATAACATTGAAACCGTTATCACGCAGGTTCAATGCCTGACCGGGACCTTGTACACCATAACCGATTACAGCGATTGTTTCATCTTTCAATACTTCACGAGCCTTTTCCAAAGGAAATTCGTCACGGATTACTACATTTTCAATAGTACCGCCAAAATTCAACTGTGCCATTTTCTTTTTTGTTTTTAGTTTTGTGGACTTACGCCACCCGTTATTAATTGATTTTATATTCTATGTTATTCAAATATCACTTTCGAACGGCAAACGACTTCACTACCGTTTTTCTTCACTTCTACATGAAACTCGTTTGAATTAGCCTCGTCGCAGAAAAAAGAGAGTTCATCACCGAAATAACTTTCGGCTACGTATGCCATTTCAAAGCGGCGGATTCGTTTCGTCTTGTACAAGTCAATCGGAAACAAATCGAGGATATGCTCGATATAGCGGATACTATTTACATGACCGTTAATGTCAATGTCACTGTACTTTGCCGTCAGGGTAGCTACCGGCCGGTCGCTCGTCACTTTGATGCGCGAAGGTTTTTCAATAGGGCAAGGTTCGTCACATACGTAGTCTACGATACTTCCTCCGTGTAAGGTCAACAAATCTGCCGGTTTGCGGGTATTGAGACTAATCATTGCCCATACGGAACGTGCGTATCCGATCTTTTTCCCATCTTTATCAATAATAGAGAAATTACGGTCAGTAAACAGACGATAGACATTTTCCACCCATGTCTGAACCGAGAAGTTCTCGTATTGATAAGGCATTTCGTCTAATTCTACAGCCAGGCGCGAGAGCACCCATGTGTAGTTATCTTCGTTCAGTGTCGCAATACCAAAGCCACGGTCACTTGCATGAAAACCTGCACAATTCAGTAGATGATTTCCCAACACCCCCATAGTCAGGCGACCGTTAAAGTCTACATGGAAAGGTTCCGCCACAAACTGATAAGTTCCTATTTTATTTTCTTCACTCATTATTCCTGCAGGTTTTTACTTTCGTTATATTTTGCCTCCCGTCCGTCGAGGAACTCATTCACCCGTTCAAAACAACTGGTGGTAATCGCCACACGCCCCGAACGAACAAACTGCAAAACACAATTCAATACCCGGAGTTCACCGTAAAGCGAGGTTATATCTTCACTCATCCCGTTCTTCTCAACAATGGAAAACACCGGGTTTACTTCCACTATACGAGCATTGTATCGACGGATTAACTTGGACGCTTCCGGATTCTCCTGAAAAGCAGGAGTAGACACCTTATATAATGCGATTTCATGGAAATATATTTCATCTTCCGTGAAGTAATGCGCCTGAATCACGTCGATTTTCTTCTCTATCTGTTTCACTACCTTCTCAATAGTGTCCTTATCTGTCCAAGCTGTGATTGTATATTTATGCACACCTTTGATAGATGAAGCAGAAACATTCAAACTTTCGATATTGATCTGCCGACGGGTAAATACAGCCGTCACCTGATTCAGCAATCCGGCAATATTCTCAGAATGAACAATGATTGTATATAATGTTTTATCACTCATAACTTTAAATTTTAAATACGAACTCTCAACTTCCCCTAACATTCCAACAACATTTGATTCACCGAACCGCCCGGAGGAGTCATCGGCAATACGTTGCCTTCTTCTATTACGCAGGCTTCAAGCAGGAACGGTCCGTCCGTTGCCAGCATTTCATCGATAGCCACTTTCAATTCTTCACGGGAATAGACACGTTTGGAAGGAATGTCATATGCGGAAGCTATTTTCATGTAGTCCGGATTCAACATCGGAGTAAATGAATAACGGCGGTTGAAGAACATAGCCTGCCACTGACGCACGTTTCCGAGGAAGTTATTATTCAGGCAGATGATTTTCACCGGAGCTTTCTGTTCCATGATAGTTCCGAGTTCCTGGATATTCATTTGAAGTCCGCCGTCTCCCATAAACACGCAGACGGTACGCTCCGGTGCACCGAAAGTGGCTCCGATAGCTGCGGGAAGTCCGAACCCCATTGTTCCAAGCCCTCCGGAAGTAATAATACTGCGTTCTTTCGAATATTTAAAGTAACGAGCAGATATCATCTGGTTCTGACCGACATCCGTCACCAATACTGCTTCATGGTGGGTTGCCTCACTTACGGCACGTGCTACTTCGCCCATGGTCAGTGAATCCGTAGCCGGATAAAGTTCGGGACGAATTACTTTTTCTTCCTCCACCTTCTCATATTCTTTAAAACTATCGTTCCATTCGGTATGCTTGTTCTCTTTTAGTAATCCGGTTACGGCAGCTAATGTATTTTTGCAATCTCCCAGAACAGCGATATCTACTTTCACGTTTTTATTTACTTCCGCAGGATCTATATCAAAATGGATTACTTTTGCCTGTTTGGCATAAGTAGCCAGATTACCTGTCACGCGATCATCAAAACGCATACCGACAGCAATCAGGACATCACATTTGTTGGTATTGATGTTCGGACCTAAATTACCATGCATTCCCAGCATACCTTTATTCAAAGGATGATCGGTAGGCAAAGCGGAAAGTCCGAGCAATGTACATCCGGCAGGCATATCAGCTTTTTCAATAAAGGCTCTCAGTTCACTTTGTGCATTTCCGAGTTCTACCCCCTGTCCTACCAATACAAGCGGACGTTCGGCATTATTTATCAGTTCGGCAGCTTCCTTCACAGAATCTTCATCGGTATCAGGCACCGGAACATAACTACGTATAAAATCCAGCTTCGCCGGCTCGTATTTTGTCTTTGCATTCTGTGCATCTTTGGCGAAGTCCAATACTACCGGACCGGGACGACCGCTACGGGCAATATAGAATGCACGTGCCACCGCCCAAGCTACATCTTCTGCACGGCGAATCTGATAACTCCATTTAGCGATAGGCTGGGTGATACCTACCAAGTCGACTTCCTGAAAAGCGTCTGTTCCGAGAAAACCCGTCCCTACCTGTCCGGCAATAACTACGATAGGTGTACTGTCTATCATTGCATCGGCAATACCGGTGATTGTATTCGTTGCTCCGGGACCGCTTGTCACCAGACAAACACCTACCTCACCCGATACGCGGGCAAAACCTTGCGCTGCATGAGCAGCTCCCTGTTCGTGGCGAACCAAGATATGGTTCAATGTATTTTGATGATCGTACAAAGCATCGAATACCGGCATGATAGAACCTCCGGGATAACCGAAGATGGTAGTCACTCCCTGATGTTCCAAGGAACGCATTAATGCTTCCGCACCTGTTATTAAGTCTTTACTCATTCTTTATTTATATTGAAGATGAATATCAGTCGATGATTCTCACTGCTCCCTTATCGGCGGAACTTACCATGCTGGCGTATGCTTTCAGACTCTTTGGCACGTAACGGTCGCGAGTGACGGGAGTCATCGGGCGTGCAGCCAGTTCTTCATCTGTTAGTCGTACGTTAATCGTCCGGGCGGGAATGTCAATTTCGATAATATCTCCGTCTACAATTTTTCCGATATTACCTCCGGCAGCCGCTTCGGGAGATATATGTCCGATACTCAATCCGGAAGTTCCACCACTGAAACGTCCATCGGTAATCAAAGCACATTCTTTGCCGAGGTGACGAGATTTTATATAAGAGGTAGGATACAACATTTCCTGCATACCGGGGCCACCCTTCGGACCTTCGTGCGTAATGACGACAACATCGCCACTGACGACTCGGCCCCCAAGGATACCTTCACAGGCTGCTTCTTGCGAATCAAAGACTTTGGCAGGTCCGGTGAATTTCCAGATACTTTCGTCCACACCTGCTGTTTTTACTACGCAACCATCTTGTGCGATGTTTCCTTTCAATACCGCCAGTCCGCCATCTTTGCTATAAGCGTGTTCGAAATCACGGATACACCCATTAGTGCGGTCTGTATCCAACTCTTTATAGTACATACCTTGCGAACCGAGTACAAGATTAAATTTATTTGCAGCTGCACTCGAATATTTCCTGATTGCTTTTTCGCTCACATTCGGGCTGGTGATTGAATATTCGTCGATAGCTTCCCCCAGCGTCATTCCATCTACCCGGCGAACGGAAGTATCCACCAAACCGGCTTTCGCCAGTTCATCCATAATAGCGATGATACCACCGGCACGGTTTACATCCTGAATATGATATTTCTGTGTATTCGGAGCTACTTTGCAGAGACAGGGAGTTTTGCGTGAAAGCATATCTATATCATCCATTTTAAAATCAACTTCCGCTTCGTGAGCTACCGCCAACAGGTGAAGAACTGTATTGGTGGAACCTCCCATTGCTATATCCAATGTCATAGCGTTCAGGAATGCCTGCCGGGTGGCAATGCTACGGGGAAGTATACTCTCGTCTCCTTCTTCATAGTATTTCATAGCGTTTTCTACAATCAGTTTGGCTGCATCTTTGAAAAGCTGTGTACGGTTTTCGTGAGTAGCTACAATAGTTCCGTTGCCCGGCAACGCCAAACCAATTGCTTCATTGAGACAGTTCATAGAGTTAGCAGTAAACATGCCGGAACAACATCCGCAAGTAGGACAAGCATTTTGTTCGATATTCGCTACTTCCTGATCGCTTACGCTTTCATCGGCCGATTTAATCATCGCATCAATCAGATCGAGGTGCTGACCGTTCCATTCGCCAGCTTCCATTGGCCCGCCTGATACGAACACGGTAGGAATATTCAGACGCATAGCCGCCATTAACATACCCGGAGTGATTTTATCACAGTTGCTGATACATACCATTGCATCCGCCTTATGTGCATTGACCATATATTCCACGCTGTCTGCAATGATGTCACGTGAAGGAAGTGAATAAAGCATTCCGTCATGCCCCATAGCAATACCATCATCGATAGCTATTGTATTAAACTCCGCAGCGAAGCATCCCAGCTTTTCAATTTCCGCCTTCACCTGCTGACCGATTTCATGTAGATGTACATGCCCCGGAACAAACTGTGTGAATGAATTTACGATCGCTATAATGGGTTTTCCCATCTGACTCTTCTTCATACCGTTGGCTGCCCACAATGCACGGGCTCCCGCCATCCGACGGCCTTGCGTACTAAACGAACTGCGTAATTGCTTTTTCATTTCAATCTATCTTTTAATTAAAGAGCCTCTCTCACATCAGTGAGAAAGGCTCTAAATTCTATCTTTTATGGTACGAACACATACAACACAAAACCTTTCTCACGCTCTTGATGGGACCACCACGACGCGAATAATATGCAAAACTGCTAGGTTAATAGATGTATGTAACATATTCATATCTTCTTTTCTTTATTTTCGTGATGCAAAGGTAAGGGCTTTTTTATTATCTCCAAACAAATCGAAGAAAAAAATCACTCAAAAACTAAAAATTGTAAGATAAGAGCGGCATTATTTCTCTATTTTATCACTTAACAGTTGAATTTGCAACTATTATCCAACCGTACACTTCTTCCCGTCTTTCTGACAAAAGCACTTAATAATCTGAAATTTACCTTCCCCATACCGGAGAGCAAGCAAATAATTCGTATCTTTGCCCACCTATCTTTTTAGGAATTTATTAATTTAGAAATAAAAATATCAAATGGAAACAGCAGAAAACAAGTACATTACCGTTGCATACAAACTATATACAATGGAAGATGGAGAAAAAGAATTGTTCGAAGAAGCAAAAGCTGAACATCCTTTTCAATTCATTTCAGGCTTAGGTACAACTCTCGAAGACTTCGAAAACCAGATAACTTCTCTTGCCAAAGGTGATAAATTCGATTTTACCATTCCGGCAGATAAAGCATACGGACAATATGACGAACAACACGTTATCGACCTTCCGAAACATATCTTCGAAATTGACGGTAAATTCGATAGCGAACACATCAAAGAAGGTAACATCGTACCTTTGCAGACTGGCGATGGCCAGCGTGTGAACGCCAGCGTAGTGGAAATCAAACCGGACGTTGTAGTAGTTGACCTCAATCACCCGTTGGCCGGTGCCGACCTGATTTTTGAAGGTGAAATCATCGAAAGCCGTCCTGCTACTAACGAAGAAATTCAGGAACTGATTAAATTGATGAGTGGCGAAGGCTGCGGTTGCGGATGCGACAGTTGCGGTGGCGGCTGTGGTGACAATGAATGTGGCGACGACTGTGGCTGCGAAGGCAGCCACTGCCATAAGTAAGAATTCACCGCCATTACCCAATGGTAAATAAATAAGAAATGGAGAATGAACTCATACAGTTTCATTCTCCATTCTTCTTTTCTAATGATCTAATTTTCCATTCAACATCCCTTATGCGTCATGATATCCAACACCATTTTATCCGTCTCATTCATGGCTTGCGAACCGATTCTTGTTAGATTACGGATACTCTGATCTACATCTTCGTCGATAATTCCTTCAACGGAAGTCACGCAACGGTCTTCCATTGCCATAATTGCTGATAATACGGCTGTTGAAACTCCTGTGGTTACTTTCAGAGCGCAGCTTGGCTTCGCCCCGTCACAAATCATTCCTGTCAGATTGGCAATCATATTTTGGACAGCGAAAGCTACTTGGTTGTAGTTTCCTCCCATCAGCCACGTAATCCCGCAACTGGAGCCGGTGGCAGCTACCACACAACCGCACAGGGCAGAAAGACGTCCCAAACTTTGTTTGATATAAATTACGGTGAGGTGACTTAACATTAAAGCACGAATAAGTTCTTCTTCTGTCTTACCATTCTCCTCGGCAAAGACAACAACGGGAAGTGTGGCGGATATTCCCTGATTGCCACTGCCTGAGTTACTCATTACAGGGATCATTGCACCTGCCATACGTGCATCACAAGCAGCCGAAGTATAAGAAAGAATATGGGAGAAAACACTGTCACCCATGACTTTATGTTCATAAGTTCCACGCAGCATCTTTCCGAGGGAGTGTCCGTAGTTGCCTTTAAAAGCTTGTTCGGCTGCCGCTTTATTGAGGCGGGCTGTATCGAGGATAAAGCGTATTTCATCCAGAGGAGCTGTCAGGGCAAAATCATAAACTTTGTGAAGATTCAGTTCGGGAGAGGTTTCTTCTTCCTCCTCGGCGGTAGCCTGCTGCTTGTCGAGCAGTACATTTTCGTTCATCGCTATATATATAAAGGTAGTATGTCCGCCGGAAATCACGGCTTTCGCAGTTTTGTCACCGGACTTACAAATTACTTCGATATACAGTTTTTCCGTAATATCTTCCTTTAAAGAAATACGAATTCTTTTTTCTGCAATAAATTGTTTACCCTGTTCCACCGCTTCCGGAGTACAGTCTCTCAACACCTCCAGTTGATAAGCTGACCGACCGATCAACGCACCCAAAGCAACGGCAATAGGAAGTCCCACCATGCCTGTGCCGGGAATACCTACTCCCATTGCATTTTTTAAGATATTGGCACTCAATAACACTTCAATTTTTTCGGGCTTCACGCCCAATGTCTCTGCTGCTTTGGCTACACAAAGTGCCACAGCAATAGGTTCCGTACACCCAATAGCCGGAATTACTTCTTTTTTTATCAGCTCTATAATTTGCTGTCTTTCAGATTCAATCATGCACTTCTTTAGTTTTGTTCCTACAAAAATAGGAAATTCTTTTTTATCATACATTCAATAATGAACAAATAAATTTCCATATTGTTATTACTCCTCGTGAGAACCAAACTTTAACTGAAAGAATAAGTAGAAAAATGAAAGCAAAACACGTGATTATCTATTTACTGCTGGTTATTGTTACATCTTCTTGCATTCGCGACGAAGCTCCCAATGCAGAGGCAGACATTCTAAGTTGCCGGCTACCGGGAATAACAATGACGACTAGTCCTATCATCAATAATAATTCCGTAACCCTCTTTGTCACTCCGGGAACGAATATCTCCGCCCTTGCACCGGAATTTACACTTACTTCGGGAGCTACGATCACACCCGCCAGTGGTACAGAACGCAATTTCAATTCGCCGCAGGAATATCAAGTGACAGCCGCTGACGGAATTTGGAAAAAGACTTATGCCATATCAGTCATTGATACGGAACTTGCTACAATTTACAATTTCGAAGATACCATCAGCGGAAAGAAATACTACATATTTGTGGAAAGGGAAAATGATAAAGTCATCATGGAATGGGCCAGCGGCAACGCCGGTTACGCCATGACCGGAGTAGCTAAAACAGCCGACGACTACCCTACTTTCCAAATAGCAAACGGGAAAAATGGAAAATGCCTTTCGCTCGTGACACGCAGTACCGGATTTTTTGGCGGATTGGTCGGAATGCCTATTGCCGCCGGCAACTTGTTTATCGGTTCATTCGACGTAAACAATGCCATGAGCAATCCCCTGCAAGCAACGAAGTTCGGCCTTCCTTTCCGGCACGTGCCGACTTATCTGGCAGGTTACTATAAATACAAGGCGGGAGACCAGTTCACCGAAGGCGGCAAACCTGTCGAAGGGAAACGTGATATATGCGATATATATGCTATCATGTACGAAACGAGCGTATCCGTCCCCACTCTCGATGGGACGAATGCATTCACCAGTCCTAACCTGGTTTCTATGGCACGTATCAAAGACGCCAAGGAAACAGACGAATGGACTTACTTTAAACTCCCGTTCACAACCCTTCCGGGAAAATTCATCGACAAGGAGAAATTGACAATGGGAAAATATAATATATCTATCGTATTTACATCCAGTCTGGAAGGAGACCACTTCAACGGAGCTATCGGAAGCACCTTATTAATTGATGAAGCTGAATTGATTTACCGCTCGGACTTGGACCATTAAACCATAACGACTTTATACCGACAATGAAGATGAAAAATTATCCATACCTATTTAGTTTGCTTGCCTGTATCGGAATAGCGCTACCCGGCTATTCACAGGTCGATAGAAACAAGACCCTTATCCGTTCCGCCCTTCACGGACTGGAATACGAAATAAAAGCGGGATTCAGTATTGGCGGCACAGCTCCGTTCCCTCTTCCGGTGGAGATTCGCTCTATCGATGGTTACAATCCGACACTTGCTATCAGTATCGGAGGAGAAGTAACAAAATGGTTTGCCGTTCAGAACAAGTTAGGTGTTATTGTAGGACTACGGCTCGAAAATAAGGCAATGACTACCAACGCCACCGTAAAGAACTACGGTATGGAAATTCTGGGACAGGGAGGCGAAAGAATCAGCGGCGTATGGACAGGAGGCGTAAAAACAAAAGTACACACTGCCGGACTCACCATTCCTCTAATGGCTACTTATAAACTGAACAATCGCTGGAACATAAAAGCCGGTCCTTATTTCTCATACATCCTTTCAAGAGAATTTTCGGGACATGTATACGACGGTTATTTACGTGAAGACAACCCGACGGGACCTAAAGTAGAGTTTACCGACAACAAGGTTGCCACTTACGACTTTTCGAACGATTTGAGACATTTCCAATGGGGATTACAGGCAGGTGCCGGATGGAGAGCCTTCAAACACCTTAATATATATGCTGATCTCACCTGGGGACTGAATAATATCTTTAAAAATGATTTTCATACCATCACTTTTGCAATGTATCCGATTTACCTCAATATCGGATTCGGATATGCGTTTTAATAAACAAGTAACAGCTATTGCTGAATTACATTCCCAAAAGAATATATCGGAAGAAGAATGCCTGAAGTTACTACTGGATTTCCGACGAAAGCACCTATGCATCAACCGGACTAACTATTGTAGTATCACCGGAGTAAACAAAACACATGCCATACTCCAATTGAACTCTTTCATCGAAAAAGGAATGATCCATAGATATGGAAGCAGAAAAGCAGTAGTATATATTCAGAGATAAAATTAGTTGTTACCGGATTCTTCCACCTGCTTCACTCCGGAATAAGTAACCTTTACGGTCTGTTGCAATGTAGCTACTTTTACATTGATATTCATAGTGAGAGCTCCACTTTCCACTGTTCCTTCTACTGTGGTGGCACAAGTGCCGAGAGCGGCAGCATCTCCCGAAAAAGTCAAATTCTGTTGACCTGTGAAAGTCGAGGCGTCAGTCTCTTTTTTCACCGTACATTTGTCTATTACAATATCGCCGAACTTCATGATCGTTCCGTTGAGAAACAATTCAAATTCTTTCAGTTCCATTTTCACTTCCGTATCGCTGACCTGGGAAATGGTGATAAACTTGGCTATCCCATTGCCAATCACTGTTTCCTGATCGGAATTATCCGGCTTCATTGATATATCCAGATTACCCCAATAAGTGCCCACTACATCAGGAGCTGTAACGACTGCTTCTTCTTCAGGAGGATTATTACCACTTATATCATTATCATCATCACTGCTACAAGCTGTAAAGAGAGCGACTGAACAGATTAATGTCCATAAATACAATAGATTCTTTTTCATACATTGTTGGTTTAGTTATTAAATAATCGTCAATTATAAACTAAAAAGGAGAAAAAAGGTTCAATTTGGTTCGTTTTTTGAAGATATTTTGAGATCGCAACATTCTTACCGAAAACTTTGTTATATTTGCATAGAGTAATTTTAAAAAAGCCACAACTATGTTTAATTCATTTGGCAATATCTTTCGACTCACAAGTTTCGGTGAGTCTCATGGCAAAGGAGTTGGTGGAGTAATTGACGGATTTCCCTCCGGAATTACTATCGACGAAGAATTTGTACAACAAGAGTTGAATCGCCGCCGTCCGGGACAATCTATCCTGACCACCCCACGTAAGGAGGCTGATAAAGTCGAGTTCCTTTCCGGCATTTTTGAAGGAAAATCAACCGGATGTCCCATCGGTTTCATCGTATGGAATGAAAATCAACATTCCAACGACTATAATAATCTGAAAAACGTATACCGCCCTTCACACGCCGATTACACTTACACCGTAAAATACGGAATACGCGATCATCGCGGCGGCGGGCGATCATCGGCACGCGAAACGATTTCGCGTGTGGTGGCCGGTGCGCTGGCTAAACTGGCACTTCGTCAATTAGGAGTCAGCATTACCGCTTATACCTCACAAGTAGGCGCTATCAAGTTGGAAGGCAGTTATTCAGATTACAACCTCGACCTGATAGAAACTAACGACGTGCGTTGCCCTGACCCTGACAAAGCAAAGGAAATGGCAGACCTTATATACAAAGTAAAAGGCGAAGGTGATACAATCGGCGGTACGCTGACCTGCGTTATCAAAGGATGTCCTATCGGACTGGGGCAACCCGTTTTCGGTAAGTTGCACGCTGCACTGGGCAATGCTATGTTAAGTATCAATGCCGCCAAAGCATTCGAATATGGCGAAGGATTCAAAGGACTGAAAATGAAAGGTTCCGAACAGAACGATGTTTTCTACAATAACAACGGACGGATTGAAACACATACCAACCACTCCGGAGGTATTCAAGGAGGACTCAGCAACGGACAGGATATCTACTTCCGTGTTGTATTCAAACCGATAGCCACTCTGCTAATGGAACAGGAAACGGTCAATATCGATGGAATCGACACAACACTGAAAGCCCGTGGACGCCATGACGCCTGCGTACTGCCCCGTGCCGTGCCTATCGTCGAAGCAATGGCCGCTATGACTATACTTGATTATTATTTGCTGGACAAAGCCACCCAGCTTTAATTATTATCTTTATATGAACGAAATTCAGAAATACATCGCAGCAAACGAACCTCAAATAATGGAGGACTTGTTCAGCCTCATCCGTATTCCCAGTATCAGCGCCCTGCCCGAACATCATGACGATATGCTGGCATGTGCCGAACGCTGGGCACAGTTATTACTCGAAGCGGGAGTGGATGAAGCATTGGTAATGCCCTCCCAAGGCAATCCGATTGTCTTTGCACAGAAGATTGTGGACCCAGACGCAAAAACCGTATTAGTTTACGCACACTATGACGTGATGCCTGCCGAACCACTCGAATTATGGAAAAGCCAACCATTCGAACCGGAAATACGGGACGGATATATCTGGGCACGCGGAGCAGATGATGACAAAGGACAGTCTTTCATCCAGGTGAAGGCTTTCGAATATCTCCTTAAAAACGGGTTATTGAGAAATAACGTGAAGTTTATCTTCGAAGGAGAAGAAGAAATCGGTTCTCCCAGCCTAGAGGCATTCTGTGAAGAACATAAAGAGTTGCTGAAAGCGGACGTTATCCTTGTTTCGGATACCAGTATGTTGGGTGCCGACCTTCCGTCATTAACCACCGGCCTGCGCGGACTGGCTTATTGGGAAATCGAAGTAACAGGACCGAACCGCGACCTGCATTCCGGACACTTCGGAGGTGCGGTAGCCAATCCCATCAATGTGCTTTGCCGGATAATCAGTAAGGTGACGGATACAGACGGAAGAATCACCGTCCCCGGATTTTACGATGACGTGGAAGAAGTACCGCAAGCTGAACGTGAAATGATAGCCCATATTCCTTTCGATGAAAAGAAGTATAAGGAAGCAATCGGCGTAAAAGAACTTTTCGGAGAGAAAGGATACAGTACACTGGAACGCAATAGCTGCCGTCCGTCTTTTGATGTATGCGGCATTTGGGGCGGGTATACGGGAGAAGGTTCAAAGACCGTGCTCCCTTCAAAGGCTTATGCCAAGGTATCTTGCCGACTGGTTCCGCATCAGGATCATCATAAGATTTCGCAAATGTTCACTGATTACATTCTCAGTATTGCTCCAGAAACAGTTCAAGTGAAAGTAACACCGATGCACGGCGGACAAGGTTATGTCTGCCCGATTTCACTTGCAGCCTATCAGGCAGCCGAAAAAGGTTTTGAAATAGCTTTCGGGAAAAAGCCGTTGGCAGTACGCCGTGGCGGCAGCATTCCTATCATTTCTACTTTTGAACAGGTACTGGGAGTGAAAACCGTACTCATGGGATTCGGTCTGGAATCAGACGCTATCCATTCGCCGAATGAGAACTTCTCACTGGATATTTTCAGGAAAGGCATTGAAGCTGTGGCCGAATTTCATCAGGAATATGCCGGACGGTAAAGTGGACACAAGAACCATTATTATAAACGGTATAAACAAAACGGCGGGCAGGCTTACAATCAAGCATCTGTCCACCGTTTTATTTTATAGATAATAAGAAACTACTACATGAGCGGAGTCTCAAAAAGGAACGTAAATGACTCACTATCTTTCAAATCCTTCACCGCATCTCCTGCATAAATCTCTCCCTTCGTCAAAGACAATTTCTTTATACCGGCTTTCGGGCTAAAGTCTATCTTTTTCAAATCAAGCCAAAACAAATTCGGCGTCAATGTGGATTCAAAATAATAGACCTTATTCTTCTGGTCGGAGACGGAACGCCAACGGGTAGAAGAAATATGAGGTTTCTCCGGAGTATTAATGCCAAATGGAACTGAAACATTACGCATCACACTCAGCACACTGGGAACAGCAATTTTTGCATCGGCAGTCTGCGGAATGGCATGAATGTAGAAAGAGGTACGGACAAAACGGTCGCTCGAACGGTTCGTTCCCGGCAACATCTGCAATCCGCCGACTTCTTTCCAGTAATCGTTGATAGCTAACTGGTATTCATACCGGGGCGAATTTGTCATTACCTGATATTCTTTCCCTTCGTGAATGCTTAACTTTCCATCCAGATATTCCAGCACAGCCGTATTGCCTGTTTCGTCGGTGATGGCCATGTGCAAAGTAGATTCCGGTCCTCCATTCGGCATACGGGGAGCGTCAATCCGGAAAGTCTCCTTTTTCAGTTCATCAACGGCCTCACGTACAGTGGCAAAGTTATCAAGCACGTATTGCGTCCAAATACTGATTCCCATTGCTGGACGGATATCACCGGGAAGCGAATAAATAGATTCGGGCAAGAAAAGTAGACTAGCCACCAAGCCCTTTTCATTCATACCGTCGCAAGTTCCTATATCATAACCGGTTGCAATCACACTTCCATACTTGGAAGTCCAGTTCACCGTTTTTTCCTTATTATGCCCAACACGCTGAATGCCACGCGGGAAAACATAGATATTCGACATAATGTCTTCTTTCCAGTCCATTGTACGCCCCGTTATCACCAACTGTTCCGGGCCGAGGTAAACGGCACGTGTACACGCCTCTACCGGCTGTATACTCATCAAAGAGAGAGCAGCCAACATCAATATAACCCCTGTCTGTTTCTTTTTCATATTCTTTTCAAATTAAATAATTGATACTCTTATCTATAATAACAAATATATAACGATTATTGCCGAAAATAAAGATGATTTTAATGAAAATAAGGGATTTGTCCAAAGAAGACTCCCAAAGAGATATTAAATAAATTTAAGACTAATGATTGCAGTTATTCTCATCTTCTATCGTCAAAAAGATAAACATAGAACTATCATGGAAAGAAAACAAACTAAGCGGATTATAATATTCCTTCTTCTATTGCTGGGTATTATATTACCCAATATGGCACAGAAACAAAAGATATGGAAAGCATTTTGCGATAAATGCCAGAGAGAAAAAACCATTGTCGGTGCGCTTCCTTCGCAGTTAGAGAAAGCTCTACGCTGGTCGCCCGGAATTAGTAATGAGCAAAAAGAAGTGATACGTTACATATTATGGAATATGGTTTACGTAGAAGGAGGGACAGCTAATCTCGGAGAAAACAACGATTATCCTGTGAATGTGGGCTCTTTTTTCATCAACCGCTATGAGGTAAGTCAGGATGAATGGTACGTCATTATGGGGGAGAATCCTTCCAACCAACACAGACGTAACTATCCTGTAGATCAAGTTAACTGGTATGACACTCAACAATTCACCCGAAAACTCTCTCAGTTATCCGGCCTCCCCTTCCGTCTGCCGTTCGAAGCAGAATGGGAATATGCCGCACGTGGAGGCTTGAATACCCAAAACTACATTTATGCCGGTAGCGATGACCCGACACAAGTCGCTTGGTTTAAAGAAAAATACTCCAATGAAAACACATATGTATCCAACGATATAGGAACCAAAAAACCCAACGAACTCGGACTTTATGATATGAGCGGAAACATCTACGAATGGTGCATGGACTGGTATGATAAAAAAGTTCCTTTCACCGGAAATATTGATCCTGACCTGAAGGGGATTGATCTGCATAAAGTGCTACGCGGAGGAAGTTATTATACTATCGCCAAATACTGCAAAATCACCAACCGTTATGGAGTCAATCCACTGCGTTGGGACATTGACTACGGATTACGGCTAGTAATATCCTTTCAAGATAACACGGAGGAAAAGAGAGTAGCCCAATAAAAATATTCTACACTAATCATACACATAAAAAATCCCGTATACGTTGTTTTGCATACTCAAACTATCACATATACGGGATTTAAAAGAACAAGCCTTTACCTTGTTTAAACTAATCGTTCATTATAAACAAGCTTAATCGTCAGTAGGAACTTTCATGTTCTCATAAACCTCAATCCATGAGTTCCATTCGGCAGGTGCATCATTGGTCGCAGCAGTTTTCAGTGTACGATATTTATAGGAAAGATAAAAACGGGTGACTCCGTCTACGGTGATGTATCTGTTTGCCTGCTGGACAGACAATGCTTCATCATCATCAGTTGTACCGGGTAATTGTACTACCTCTATCAATTCTGATTTATAAGGTTTTAGTATAAGAGTATTATATTTGGTACCATCGATATAAGTCAGTTCCTCCTCACCGATTTCCATGATAAGGCTCGACTTGTTTATTAATTCCTCTTCTGCTTTATTGGCACTGTTTTCAATGCCGGCATTCAATCTCACACCCCGTTTCGACAAGGGATATAGAATCTTATTCGCTGATATCTGTGTAGGCTTTGTATCATCTTCCCGCAGCTGAGTGCCCCTCATAAATAATGTCAAAGGACTTTTCTGACTGGTAAAATCATTCTCAATATACACCTTATACAACACCCGCGACTTATCTTTATTCACTTCATAAGGAGTGCAACTAGCAATCCGTAAAGGAATCAGATAAGTGGAATCGGGAGACAATCCCTCGGTCCTGACTTCAATAGGCAACTTTACATAGGGGTCCTGATCGCCAACTTTCATCACCGCAGTATAACTTTTAATCGTATATCTGGAAAGATCCAGTTCTTTCGCGTACTTATCCTCATCCAAGTCAAAGTTATCATGATTATACTTATCAATCAAGTCAGGATCTTTTTCCAACGTTACGGTCACGTCCTGGTCAATAGCCCGTGTACCACCTGCGTAAATGGTTATATATCCAACGGAAACCGGAGTATTCAGCGAATGAGTGACCGGAAACGTCAAGTCCGTTTCACTCAACACATACACCACCTTCTTGTATAGCTCACCTTCAAATATTGAATTTTCATTGCACGCTGTCAATCCCATTAACACGGCACAATACATCATATATTTTGTTATTGATTTCATTCTCATATCAAATTTTAATTTATAGTTCCCGTTAATTATCCCAACCCGGATTCTGATCCATTAATGGCACTTTCCGCAATTCAGCACGGGGAATAGGCAAGAAGACCATTTTCTTATCGGCCACTCTGGTACGTGCAAAAAGATGATTGACCGTTGTTCTTTGGAAAAATTCATCTTCAAACCCGTCCGTATTCATACCTACAATCGGTTCTTTTTCCGTATCCAAATAAATACCCCAACGACGGACATCATAAAAACGTCTGTTCTCGTGAAGGAACTCAATCATGCGTTCTCTCACAATGATGTCAAACATTTTATCAGCAGAACTTAACTCATCGGTAGTCAAGCCCGGCAAACCCGCCCGATAGCGAACCATATTAAAGTATTTCGCCATTTCGTTCATATCGCGAGTATAAGTACCCGTGCTTTCATCGCTGAAAGTCACCGTATGAGATCCGGTCAGATTATTCAATGCTTCTACATACGAAAGTAATATTTCCGCATAACGGATAATGGGGAATGATTTAGGTAATACGGTTGCATCGGTACCACTCCAAGCATCATCATTATGGACATATTTCTTCATCACATACCCGGTCACCGGATAATTGTTGGCGTCACCGGAACCTACCGCTTTATCCTTTCCGGAAGCCCCATAGCCACTCGCACCTTTCCAATAATAGACATAGACATTTTTCTTCACAGCTTCACTTGTAGAAGCACAAGGCCAGAAACAACCGCTAAAACCAATCGATGCATAGAAGCGCGGTTCACGGTTTATATACATATTATAAACACCGCTCTTTAACTGGTATCCGGAGAAAGACTTCACTTCAGAAGTGAATCCGTCTTCCAGATATGGATATTCATCGCTCGAATTGGTACGATCTCTACCATCAACCATATAGTAAGCATCAATAAACTTCTGAGGGACAGCCATTCCATTATATCCTCCCATTAGCCCCACCGGAAAGGCGTGCCGGGTATAACTACGAAGACTACCGGATGTTCTTCCCCATATATATTCCGGATTCTTAGTAGCGGTCGATTCGCCCGTAAACATATCGCTATAAGACTTATAGGGATCAATCCCCACAGCCCCTTCCGGGAAAGTTTTCGTATAATAGTTTACGTCTGATACATTGGTCGGCAATTCCGGCGTGTACTTGTCACTTTTTACGGTATGCAACTCATACATATCCATATCAATTACCCGTTTGGCAGCATGCGCAGCTACCGCCCAACGTTGCTCGTCATAAGTCTGGCTAACATAGGGAACATTGTCCGATTTACGTATCCAACCTCCGAAAGTCGTTTTCGCTGCACTTCCTCCATTGAACAAAGGACTTGCCTGTTGCAACCGTAAGCGAGCAATCAGCGCATACGCGGCTCCGCGTGTAGGACGCCCGAACTGAGATACCGTAACCCGCAAAGGAATATAATTTGCAGCAATTTCCAACTCGTTACAGATATAATCTACTGATTCATCATACGTTGCTCTTTCCTTATTATAGTATGCAGGAGATTCATTGGTATTCATCGGATCATCTCCCACAAGAACGACAGGACCAAAGTTTTGAAGCAAATTATAATAAGCATAGCCTCTCATAAAATGTGCATAGCCCAGAATCTCGCGTTGTTCTATATTTGTAAGGTCTTTACATTCATTGATTCTACTGAAAATAATATTAACCTTACGAATGATTTTATACATCCGTGCCCAGTTATTCATCGTTCCCAAGTTATCGGGAGTCGTGTGCCCCAAAACAAATGTTACTCCGGGAAATTCGCCCGTGTTCCATTGCACAAAGGCTTCATCCGAACCGGTAACACCCGGTGTATAAGCACCACCCCAGATAGCGCCCTCATCGGGGAAGAAAGCAGCCGTAGCCCATAGATATTTCTGAAGATTCATTTTATTCTGAAAAATAGAATCGTATCCCAATGTATCAGCAAAATACTCATCCACATTCAAGTAATTGCAGGAGGACAGGCAAAAGTAGAACGCTGTACATAGCGTTATCATTAATCTTTTAAAATATTTCATATCATGCATATTTAGAAATGGATATAGGTTTGAAATGCGTAACGGGCAGGAATAGGATAAACACGCCCCATTTTCTGTGCTTGTTCCGGATCTACTGTTTTCACACCGCTCCAGACTGCCAGATTATATCCCACCAATTGAAAGTCGAATGACTGTATACCCAGTCTTTTTACAAATCCCTTGGTCTTCAGGTTATAGGTTAAGCTAATTTCCTGTAAACGTAAATAGCGCGCATTGTCTTTCCAGAAAGTAGATTTCTTAGTATTATTTTCATTCTTACCATAGGATAATCGAGGGAATGCTGCATTAGGGTTTTCCGTAGAGGGATCTCCTGAATACCAGGCTGGAGTCCAGCGATTTGCCTGAACGCCGGCTTCCACAGGTACATTACCTGTCTTTTCACCATGGAAAGGAACATATCCCATTTCATATCCATTACCGACTTTAAAATAGGTTGTATTTCCCGTTCCTTTGAACAGACAAGCCAGTGTAAACGATTTGTAACGGAACTCTCCGCCGAATCCATACATCAATAACGGATAGTTAGAGTAGGCCAACGGCACTTGGTCGTCTTCCGTTATACGTCCATCACCATTCACATCTTTATATTTAATATCACCCGGACGGACAGTTCCAAACTGCGACGGACTGCTCTCCACATCTTGGTCATCTCTGAACAATCCCAATGCTATGTAACCACGTTGCACTCCATACGGCATACCGCTTATCTGCTGATAGGGATATTTTGGATCAGCCTGTTCCCAGTTCTGCACATCATTCTTCGAATAGGTAAAGTTTCCTCTGATCGTAAATGAGAAGTCTTTGCCTATATCCTGCGAATAAGAAATATTTCCGTCAGCTCCGTAGCTACGCATCTTTCCCACATTACCATAAGGCATGGTGATAATACCCGCGAAATCAGGAACCTGAGTTCTCTGCTGGAAAATACCATTTCGCTGGTCATTGAAATAATCGACCACTAAGGAGAGTTTTTCTTTGAAGAATTTCGCTTCAATACCCACATCCGCTTTGGTTGATTTCTCCCAAGCCAGATTGTCAGCACCTACGATAGACTCGTTCACACCATTGGAATCGCTTCCCCAGCCCGTAGCCGCATTAGAATTAATAATAGTCAGATAAGGGAAGCGTTTATTGGAAATACGGTCGTTACCTACTTGTCCATACGAGAAACGGATTTTAAGAAAATCCAGCCAAGGCACCGCTTTCCGCATGAAATCATAGTTTGTCGGCACCCAACCGATAGCTCCCGAAGGAAAGAAACCGAATTGCTTACCCGGCTCGAAGTTTTCGGAACCTGTATAACCGAAGTTTGCATCAATGAAATAGGTATCTTTAAAACTATAAGTAATTCTTCCGGATACTCCCTGATAACGTTTGGGAATAGCGCTCATACTGTCAGTGATGTCTTTAGTCGCCTTCTCGTCACTCATGTAATAGTAAAGCAAGGCTGTTGTCCTGTGTTTATCATTGAATAACCTTTCGTAATTGGCAGTAAACTCGAAATGATATTTACGCCAATGATTCAATGTCTTACTGAATGTAGCTGCTTGAGCGTCAACTTTCTTTGCCAATTGAAGTTCTCCGGAAGTCGTTCGCCCGATAGCCGAATACATCTCCGGCATTACAAAACGAGTCTCATCATAATATACGTCGCTATTCAACGCGCCCTGTACTTTTACTTTCAATCCTTTCAGAAGAAATGACAAATCCTGGTTCAGAGCGAGAGTCACCATATTTTTGTAAGTCTCGCGGGTAGCCATTCCCGTATGATTAAGCATTACATAAGGTGAATAGGCATCATTGACACCATAAGCCGGAAGTTGTCCTGTTGAAAACCTAGTAGGAATAGTCAACGGTGTCAACATTGACTGAGCATTCCAAAGTAAATCTGTGTTAGCCATTCCCGGCTCTTTTTTATTGGATATAAATCCGTCCAACCCCAAATAGAGGGTGGTTGACTTAGTAACATTGATATCCAAATTGGTTCGATAATTATATGTGTTGTATCCTGTGTCTGCCTTGTAACGGCTGTCAGGGTCTTGAATATATGCTGCCGACTCTTTCGACATACCCATACTCACAAAATAACGGGCAATACTACCACCTCCCTGTGCACTTACATAATAAGTCTGCTGGAAAGAAGTCTTATGCAGAATTTCGTCTTGCCAGTTTACATCCGGATACAAATCCGGGTCCAATTGATATTGGATTAAATCCATTTCCATAGGAGAATAGAGTTCTTTCTCTCCTGAAACGACTCTGGCTTCATTGGCCAGCTTGGCGTAATCATAAGCTCTCAAATATTTAGGTAACCGCTTCAACTGTGAAATAGTAAAATTGGCACGGGCTGTAATTTTGAGTTTTTCTACTGTTCCCCGCTTGGTCGTTACAAGAATTACTCCGTTAGCACCACGAACACCGTAAACCGCCGTTGCAGAAGCATCTTTTAAAACAGAAAAGCTCTCTACGTCAGCAGGATCAACCTGACTCAAATCGCCTTCCAAACCGTCAATCAACACCAAAGCCGAACTATTAGCACCAAATGTTCCTATACCGCGAACCCAAAATTCCGAGATATTTTTACCCGGTTCACCACTCGACTGGATAGAGATAACTCCCGGCACTCTACCTCCCAAAGAGTTATTCAGTGAAGTGGCCGGAACAGCAAGGTCACCAATATCCACGCTTGTGATAGCTCCTACTACGCTCACTTTACGCTGGGTTCCCATACCCACCACTACTACTTCGTCCAAAGCAGTAGCAGAAGGAGTCATTTTAAGAACCAGGTTTGTCTGGCTATCGGTAACGAAATACTCTATCTTATCATATCCGATATAATTAACGATCAGTACATCGCCTTTATGTGCCTGAACTTTAAATCTACCATCCAAATCGGTCGTTGTACCTACGCCCGGACGGTCTTTCAAGAATATATTAGCGCCGATAATCGGTTCCTTATCGGACGACTTATCGACAACTATACCCGAAATAGTCAGCGATTTCCCCGCTTTTTGAGCCATGACGCCCAAACAGCATAAAAGTAAAATTTGAATAATATATAATTTTCTCATGTTGAATTAGTGATAAACAGGTTACTGAATAGCAAGTTTTCTAATACACTTATTTTTAGTATCTGCAATGTAAATTGTACCTTCTTCATCCACAGCTACTCCCCAAGGCTCATCAAATAAAGCGTCATCCGGCGTACCGTCTACATAGCCGGCTCTGCCCGGGACACCAATTACAGTACTTACTGCTCCTTCCCGGTCAATCGAACGAATACAATGATTACTGGAATCTGCAATATACATGATTCCGTCTAAGTCGAAACATATCTGTGAAGGGAAATTAAATCGTGCGTTCAAACGTTTTCCGTCCTCATAGCCAGGATCTTCTCTTGCTCCTGCATACAATTCATAATTTCCGGTAGAAAGTTCATAGCGATAAATACAATGCTTGCTCCGATAACAAATATAGAGCACATCCGGATCGAGACTATCAAAACAACAGATAGCATCATAAGTCCAACCCGCATCCAGCCCCGTAGTAACTAGTTCTGCTTCCTTACTCTTAGGATCCATTTTAGCCAAGTTTCCATTTAATGCCTTTATATACACCAGTTTATCTTCCGGATTAACAGCAGCGGATATATATTGGTCTAATGTTACATTCTGTGGCTTCACCTGTTTTTTAGCCCATTGTGTTTCCGGATCAAATTGTAACAAATTACCTCCTTGTACCCAAAGCGGTAAAAAGACTTTCTGCCCTTCTGTTTCAACCATTGGAATAAATGGAGCTGTAATATTTGTAGCTAATGTAGTTACCATATTTTGTTGCTCATTTATCTGGCGTAAACGATAACTGGACCTTTCGCAAACAAATATATTTTTCTCACGATCTACGCAAACAAAATGAGTCAATCCGAACTGAGCTGCCGCCAATGTTCCGTCAACTGCATTTACTTCCGTTCGCGGCGTTCCCGTAATCGTACTTACAGTAACCTGTGTCTTATACGAAAACTGCTGTTCAAAACTGGCTTTATCTTTACCTACTTCTACTGTAATAGTGCAATTATCTCCCGGTTGCCGAGGAGTAATGACATAAATTTTAGTTCCTATGGAACGTACCACTGCCGCTTGTTTTTCATTGTAGAATACTTTTATCTGCGAAAGATCAGTTCCGAAATTTTCTCCATTAATAATAACTTTCGTTGCCATTCCCCCATTTTCAGGGTAAAAAGAGGTTAGTTTAATCGGTTGATTTGGATCATAAGGTTTGCCTGTTGTGCCACCTTCTTCTGAATCACTTTTACATGCTGAAAGAAAGGTTATCAGCATTGCAAATAAAATAGTTACCAAAGATGTTTTTCTCATTACTATTATTTCATTTATTAAATTAATGATCCTATTTAATAGTTTATCAGTTTTTTATCCTATGAAAGGAAGATCAAATAAACTTTTAAACCAAGATCAAAGGTTAACGATTAATCGAAATCCATCAGTTTTTTGGGGACCTGACTGGAATCAATTTTAGAGAATAAGCCTGTTAACACTCCTTTGAAGTATCAACATGTTTGCCTTTGTTTTTGAATTTTCATTTCCAAAATTCATAATTCATAAGATAAGCGGAGGTTTTCTTTTCATAAGCATTTCTTGATTTAGTTAATAAAAAATTAGTCGAATATCCTTTGCTTGTTACTAAGTTCTACTTGAACTTAGGTTATAAACTGAAAAAGAAAGCCCTGTGCTACTCTCACTTGAATAATACGGTAGATATATTAGATCGAAATATAGTCATGGACTATTTTAGGCATGAAAATCACTGGCAAAGTTCACAAAAGAAAAAAAATAATAATAAAACAATTTATTATATATTGTTATATAATAAAATATTGTATATTTGCATTCGAGAATATTAAATATTTGCACAAGACACAAGAAGGCTATATAAAAATAAATACAGAGAAAGTACATTTAAACATCCAAATAATATTTAAGGTACTTATTTTTTATTATTTATTACCTTTTACCTAAGTTCAAGTAGAACTTAGGCATTTTTTAGCATTTGATTCAGTGTACTCGATCAAAGTTTCATAGAATCGCGTTATCTTTTTGAATACCAACAATATACATTACGCGAACGTCTTAATCTTAATAATTACAAATATCAGAAATTAGTTACATTTTCCCTAAATGCTTCCACTATTATGAAAAAAAGTTCTCACTGTAGTGAGAACTTTTTTCCTTATCGCGACATTTTTTTCTTATTATGATGAAATTTACAACAACACACTATAATTTAGTAATAGTATTGGCTACAACTGAAACTCGTCTTTTACTTAAACCTTATAAGACTAAAACTATTCAAATGTTTTTCGGTATGTACATCCATTTTTCCATTCCGAACACCCGTAGGCTGTTTTTCCTTTTATGATAATTCCCTTACCACAAACCGGACAGGATTGTCCTACTAATGAGTCCGGAGTATTATTCAGAGAAGAAATAGGGGTAGCAACAGGAGACGGTGATACTTCTGTTTTTGACTCTTTTGATTCTCCTGCTTCGGAATTCTTTTTTTTCTCTTTCGGCGGCGTACTTACTTTCCGTTCACGTTTTTTAGGTTCCTTCTTTGCCTTCTCTTCGGTCTTGGCAGCTACCGCATCTTGAATAGTGATACGACGATTGGTATTATCAGAAAGTACACTCATTACAATTTCCGAAACCATTTGTTTCAGTTCTTCAAGAAATTGGCGAGCATCGTATGTTTTCTTTTCTATCTCACGCAACTTCTTTTCCCAAATACCCGTCAACTCCGCTGATTTCAAAAGTTCTTCGTGGATTAGCTGCACCAATTCTACTCCTGTCGGTGTAGCGATCAGATTCTTTCTCTCCTTGCGGATATAATTTCGTTTGAACAGCGTTTCAATAATAGCGGCACGGGTAGATGGGCGACCGATACCATTCTCTTTCAAGGCATCGCGAAGTTCATCATTATCGACTAGTTTTCCGGCGGTTTCCATAGCCCGGAGCAAGGTCGCTTCCGTAAAAGGTCTTGGCGGCTGCGTCCATTTTTCATTCAAGTCGGGGATGTGAGGACCACTCTCCCCTTTTGCAAAGGCAGGAAGGACATTTTCATCGTCATCGTCCTTTTCTTCAGTAGTGTCTTTCACATCTTTAGCGAATACCACACGCCAGCCTGGTTCTAAGATTTGCTTACCGGTGACTTTAAATTCTATTTTATCCACTTCACCCATCACGGTAGTAGTCGAAATCTTACAATCAGGATAGAACACTGCTATAAAACGGCGCGCTATTAAGTCATAGACACGACGTTCCATATCAGTAAGGTTTTGAGCATAAACTCCGGTAGGGATAATGGCGTGGTGGTCCGTCACTTTCGAATTATCAAATACCTTTTTTGATTTAGGCAACGTAGAACCATTCAACGGGGCAGTCAATACTTCGTAATCACGAAGCCCTTTCAGAATACCAGGACATTTCGGATAAATATCGTCGCTCAGAAAAGTGGTATCAACACGTGGATATGTAGCAACTTTCTTCTCATAAAGAGATTGGATCAGTTTCAGTGTTTCATCGGCAGAATAGGCGAATTTCTTGTTACACTCTACCTGAAGGGAAGTCAAGTCAAACAAACGCGGAGCATATTCCTTTCCGTCTTTCTTACCAACACTGGTTACCACAAAAGGAAGGTCTTTGATACGTTGTACCAAGGCTTCACCTTCTTCACGATTGGCGATAGGATCGATACCCGGATTGTCTATTTTCTTTTTTCCACCGTTTTTTTCTTCTTCTGCCGCTATTTCTTCATCACTTTTGCGGATAAGTGCGGAGAAAGTAGTATCTCGATAGTTTGTTTTTAGTTCCCAATATTGCTTGGGTTGGAAATTGGCAATTTCCAACTGACGGTTGACAATCAATGCCAAAGTAGGTGTCTGCACACGTCCGATAGAAAGCACCTGTTTGTTTTGACCATATTTAATAGTATATAAGCGTGTGGCGTTCATTCCCAGCAGCCAGTCACCTATTGCACGAGAAAGTCCCGCCTCATACAACGATTGGAAATCAGACTGATCTTTTAACTTGGAAAAACCTTCACGAATAGCCTCTTCCGTCAAAGAAGAAATCCACAAACGCCTCACCGGACAGCGTGCACCCGCCTTTTGCATCACCCAGCGCTGAATCAATTCTCCTTCCTGACCGGCATCACCGCAATTGATAATCTCATCTGCATTCTGCATCAACTGTTCGATAATATGAAACTGTTTCTCAATACCCGGGTCATGTCCAATCAGTTTGATACCGAAACGTGGGGGGATCATCGGCAAGCTACCCAAGCTCCACGATTTCCAATTGGGTGTATATTCATGCGGTTCTTTCAAGGTACAGAGATGCCCGAATGTCCAGGTCACCTGGTATCCGTTCCCTTCTATATATCCCTCTTTCCTTGTATGAGCGCCGAGTACCTCGGCTATATCGCGTGCAACAGATGGCTTTTCGGCTATGCAAACTATCATTCTTTCTCCTCTTGTTTTTATACTATCAGTCTACAAAGTTACATGATTATTTCTCACTGACCGCATGAAGATAAAAAAAAGTCTATCATAAGAAAAAAGTGATTGCCTCTATTATAAAAGACAATCACTTCGTTAACGTTCTAATCTAGATATATCAACTACAATTATTCTTCATCCATAAGAATTTCCAGAATTTGACAAGCAGCTTTCGCTACCGGAGTACCCGGACCGAAAATAGCGGCCACACCTGCCTTATACAAGAAGTCATAATCCTGTGCAGGGATAACGCCACCGGCAATCACTACAATGTCTTCACGTCCCAGTTTCTTCAACTCTTCGATAATCTGCGGAACCAATGTCTTGTGTCCGGCAGCCAGTGAAGAAACACCTACTACATGAACATCGTTTTCTACCGCTTCGCGAGCTGCTTCCGCAGGAGTCTGGAACAGAGGTCCCATATCCACGTCGAAACCACAGTCCGCATAACCTGTTGCTACCACTTTAGCACCACGGTCGTGACCGTCCTGTCCCATTTTGGCAACCATAATACGAGGTTGACGCCCCTCTTTCTTCGCAAACTTCTCAGCCAGTTCACAAGCACGCTTGAAGTCGCTGTCGTTTTTACTTTCTGATGAATACACGCCTGATATAGTTCTAATTATTGCTTTATAACGTCCTACTATCTGTTCGCAAGCAAATGAGATTTCACCCAATGTCGCACGAACACGAGCCGCTTCCACAGCCAGTTCCAGCAAGTTACCCTTACCGGTCTTCACACATTCGGTAATTGCAGCCAATGCCTTGTCCACTTCAGCCTGGTTGCGTCCTTCTTTCAAACGTTTCAGGTTTTCAATCTGTTCAAGACGAACGGCAGTATTATCAATTTCAAGAATATCAATCGGAGCTTCTTTATCCAGACGGTACTTGTTCACACCCACAATAGTCTGCTGACCACTGTCGATACGAGCCTGTGTACGTGCGGCAGCTTCTTCGATACGCATCTTCGGAATGCCGGTTTCGATAGCTTTCGCCATACCACCCAGTTTTTCGATTTCCTGAATGTGCTCCCAAGCCTTATGAGCCAATTCGTTCGTCAAAGACTCTACATAATAAGAACCGCCCCACGGGTCAACATTCTTACAAATGTAAGTTTCTTCCTGAATATAAATCTGAGTATTACGTGCAATACGTGCGGAGAAATCTGTCGGAAGAGCGATAGCCTCATCCAATGCATTGGTATGCAGAGACTGAGTATGTCCCAAAGCGGCAGCCATAGCTTCGATACAAGTACGTCCCACGTTGTTGAACGGGTCTTGTTCGGTCAGTGACCAACCGGAAGTCTGTGAGTGAGTACGCAATGCCAGTGATTTCGGGTTCTTCGGATTGAACTGTTTCACAATCTTCGCCCACAACATACGTGCGGCACGCATCTTGGCAATTTCCATAAAGTGGTTTGTACCGATTGCCCAGAAGAAAGACAGACGCGGAGCAAACGCATCAATGTCGATGCCTGCGGCAGTTCCGGCACGAAGATATTCCAAACCGTCAGCCAATGTATAAGCCAACTCGATATCCGCCGTAGCACCTGCTTCCTGCATGTGGTAACCGGAGATAGAGATAGAATTGAATTTCGGCATCTTCTGTGAAGTATATTCGAAGATATCGGAAATAATCTTCATAGAGAATGCAGGCGGATAAATATAGGTGTTACGCACCATAAACTCTTTCAGAATATCGTTTTGGATTGTACCTGCCATTTCTTCCAGTTTGGCACCTTGTTCCAGTCCGGCATTGATATAGAATGCCATAATAGGAAGTACCGCACCGTTCATTGTCATAGACACGGACATCTTGTTCAAAGGAATGCCATCGAACAGGACTTTCATGTTCTCTAAGGAACAGATAGACACACCTGCCTTACCTACGTCGCCCACAACACGTTCGTGGTCGGGGTCATAACCGCGATGAGTAGCCAAGTCGAATGCTACCGACAGACCTTTCTGACCGGAAGCCAAGTTACGGCGATAGAAAGCATTTGATTCTTCAGCAGTGGAGAATCCGGCATACTGGCGGATAGTCCAAGGACGAAGCGTGTACATTACTGAATACGGACCACGCAGATAGGGCGGAAGTCCGGCAGCATAGCCGAGGTGTTCCATTCCTTCGAGGTCTTCTTTTGTATAAACAGGCTTCACTTCAATGTGTTCCGGCGTTTTCCAGTCAGCGGAGATACCGTTAGCCTTTTGCCATTCAGCACCGTTAGCAGGCTGAAATGCGGCATATATATCTAAGTTTTTAAAATCTTTTCTCATCTTACTTCAATAGTTTGGCGTTAAACTCTTTCAAGGTATCCAGTACGTTGACACGGACATGGATGAAGTTTTCGATACCTGCTGCTTTCAGTTCGTCCATACAAGCAGGAGCACCGGCAACGATAAACATAGCGCGGCCGTCCAATGCCTTGAATGCAGGAATTGCATATTCCGCATATTCATCATCACTTGAACAGATTACGACAATATCAGCTTTGGCAGCCATAGCTGCTTCTACTCCAGCTTCTACCGTTTCAAATCCGAGATTATCAACCACTTCATAACCGGCACAAGCCAGGAAGTTGCAAGAGTACTGCGCACGTGCCTGACGCATAGCCAGATTACCGATAGTCAGCATGAATGCTTTCGGACGTTTGCCGGATGCTTCCGTTTCGAGACGCAATGCTTCAAACTCGCTGGCAGCACGGTCGAATACCAATGTATCCACATCTTTCTCACAAGTATGGTCTTTTCCACCACAGCAGCATTTTGCTTCAACCGGTTGCTTATCTCCGGCCTTTTCATTGAAGTTCGGGAATTGGTTAGTACCCAGCAATACTTCACGACGTTGGGCCACCGCTTTATGACGGGCTTTATTACTTTCGTTGACAGCAGCCTGAACAGTCCCCGCCTTCAATGCTACATAGAAACCACCGGCTTCTTCTACAGACAGGAACAAGTTCCATGCTTGCTGTGCAATAGAAATTGTCAGGTTTTCAATATAATAAGAGCCGGCAGCCGGGTCAATTACTTTATCGAAATGAGATTCTTCCTTCAACAATAGTTGTTGATTGCGTGCCAGACGTTCGGAGAATTCATCTGGAGTCTCGTATGTCTTGTCAAACGGAGTCACTGTCATAGAATCCACACCACCTAATGCAGCGCTCATCGCTTCAGTTTGTGTACGGAGCAGGTTCACGTGTGCATCAAACAAAGTCAGATTGAAAGTGGAAGTTTCGGCATGAACCGCCATTTTTGCCGCGCAACGACATTCACCGTTAGCACCTTTGTTATCACAGTCGCGCAAACATTCCGGATTGTAAGAAGCTACAATATTCGCCCACAACAGACGTGCTGCACGGAATTTAGCAATTTCAAGGAAATAGTTGGAACTGATACCGAAGTTGAATTTGATTTTTTTAGCCACTATAGCAGCAGGAACACCGGCATCGGTCAATTGGCTCATGTATTCATTACCCCAAGCCAGTGCATACCCCAATTCCTGAGAAATATAAGCTCCGGCATTGTTCAGCGATAATGCGTTCACATTCAGTACGCGGTAGAAAGGAAGCGGTTGGATAGCTTCAATCAGTGCTTTAGCAGTTTGCACCATATCACCCTTTTCCTTGCCGCGGGTCAGCATTTTGTTGAAGAAATCATAGTTGATAGAGCCTTTCAGCTTCTTCACATCATAATCCTTCTTCCGGAAATAAGCTACCAGCAGATTAGCCAGTTCAACAACGTGTCCCTGACAAGTAGAGAAGTTCAGTTCAACACACTCAGCTTGAATATCATTCAACAGAGTCTCAAGATATTCCGCATTGAGTTCTTTTGCCTTTACATGGAAAGAAAGTGAATCGACACCTTTATTCAGGATATCCAGTGCTTTCGCATTGGCCTCTTTAGGACATTCCACTTTGATTTCCTGACGTACCAACCATTCATTGTTGTCCTTCTTGGTTCCTCTTAAATAAGGGAATTCTCCGGGAAGTGCGTCTGTCGTCTTCAACCCTTCCAAGTCCTCCATCCGGTAGAAAGGTTTCACTTTGAATCCTTCGTTCGTTTTCCAAACGAGCTTCTTCTCAAAATCAGCACCTTTCAAGTCGGCTGTAACCTTCTCCATCCATTGTTCGGTGGAGACAGGAGAAAAGTCTGAGAAGAGTTTTTCTTTTTTGTCTGCCATAGTTTATCTAAAATTAAAACAAGAATTAATATTGTCTCTATTTTTATCTGTCTCTTTCCAAATGTCTGTTGTTCGACTTGCAAATATAATTAATAAGTTCAAACGAAACTTCTTTTTATAGAAAATTCGCACACCTCCACTTTGTATAGAATCTGTATGGAAATTCTTCTTTCCCGCAATTTTTAGTTCTTCTTTTATTTGATTAGCTCCAATGTTATGACTAATTTTGCACCCGTTTTTAGAAAAGACATTATAAAAACTACTAAATTATGGATTGGTTACAAAGTTTATTGTGGGACCCCAGTTCCGTGGCACACATCGTGTTCCTCTACGCATTCGTAGTGGCAGCCGGCGTGTATCTCGGTAAGATAAAGATATTCGGTGTATCTTTGGGCGTCACATTTGTTTTGTTTGCCGGCATCCTAATGGGACATTTCGGCTTCACGGCCGATACACACATCCTACATTTCATCCGTGAGTTCGGATTGATTTTGTTCGTATTCTGTATCGGTCTTCAGGTGGGGCCGTCTTTCTTCTCTTCTTTCAAAAAGGGGGGAATGACATTGAACCTGTTGGCTGTAGGCATCGTAGTGTTAAATATTGCTGTTGCATTGGGGCTCTATTACCTTTGGAACGGTCGTGTTGAATTGCCGATGATGGTAGGTATTCTCTACGGAGCTGTAACGAACACTCCGGGACTTGGTGCTGCCAACGAAGCACTGAACCAGTTGAGCTACAACGGCCCGCAGATCGCATTGGGTTATGCCTGTGCTTATCCGCTCGGCGTAGTAGGTATTATCGGTTCTATCATCGCTATCCGCTACATCTTCCGTGTCAATATGGCAAAAGAAGAAGAAAGCCTGAAAATGCAGAGCGGAGATGCACACCATAAGCCGCATATGTTGAGCCTTGAGGTACGCAACGAGTCTATCAGTGGAAAGACACTGATTGAGATTAAAGAATTTCTAGGACGTCAGTTCGTTTGCTCCCGCATTCGTCACGAAGGACACGTAAGCATTCCGAACCATGAGACTATTTTCAATGTAGGCGACCAGCTATTTATCGTCTGCTCTGAAGAAGATGCACCCGCCATTACCGTATTCATCGGTAAGGAAGTAGATATAGACTGGGAGAAACAAGATCTCCCAATGGTATCCCGCCGTATCCTGGTCACCAAACCGGAAATCAACGGAAAGACGCTGGGTTCTATGCACTTCCGTAGTATGTACGATGTCAATGTAACCCGTGTCAATCGTTCCGGTATGGACTTGTTTGCTGATCCCAACCTGATACTGCAAGTAGGCGACCGTGTTATGGTAGTAGGCCAGCAGGATGCAGTAGAGCGTGTAGCAGGTGTCTTAGGTAATCAATTGAAGCGCTTGGATACTCCGAATATCGTAACTATTTTCGTAGGTATTTTCCTGGGTATCCTTTTGGGTAGTCTTCCTATCGCATTCCCCGGTATGCCGACACCATTGAAACTTGGTCTGGCAGGTGGTCCGCTGGTAGTTGCAATCCTTATCGGACGCTTCGGTCATAAACTCCACCTGGTGACTTATACCACCATGAGCGCCAACCTGATGCTTCGTGAAATCGGTATTGTGCTATTCCTTGCCAGTGTGGGTATAGATGCCGGCGCCAACTTCGTACAAACGGTTGTCGAGGGTGATGGATTACTTTATGTAGGTTGTGGTTTCTTAATTACCGTCATTCCGTTACTCATTATCGGTGCTATCGCCAGACTATATTATAAAGTAAACTACTTTACCCTCATGGGATTGATTGCCGGTAGTAATACCGACCCTCCCGCATTGGCGTACGCCAATCAGACAACATCCGGAGATGCTCCGGCAGTAGGTTACTCTACTGTTTATCCATTATCTATGTTCCTCCGCATTCTAACGGGACAAATGATATTACTGGCAATGATGTAAATCAAGCTTAGTTTATATAAATGATAAAGCCGGCCAACTCCATAAAAGGAATAGCCGGCTTTATTTTATTTACTACCTAGTCAGTTTCTCCGAATCAAAACCTTAATTGTAACTTCTTAGCCACAAATTCTTCTACAAACCGTACTGTTTCTTCAATCCCTAAAGAAGACGAATCAATACACAGATGATAAGTAGCTGCCGCTCCCCATGTCTTATAACTATAATAATTATAATATTCCGAACGTCTTTTATCGGCTTTCTCTATCATCTCTTCCGCCACTTCTTCATTCACATTATGAATCCGGCAAAGACGTATGATACGGTCTTCTTTGGAAGCCGAGATAAAAACATTGGCACAACGGGGATGTTCCCTTAAAATATAGTCAGCACAGCGTCCTACAAACACACAGGATTTTTCTGCCGCCAAACGACGGATAACGTCACTCTGTACCTTGAACAGTGCATCATTACTCAAACAATTGTTACAAGGCATGGCTCCCTCACTGATAAAGGGGAAACGCATACCAAATAATCCGCCGATAATTCCCTGCGAAGCTTTCTCGTCCGCCTTCTCAAAAAACTCTTTGCATAATCCGCTCTCCTCAGATGCCAGATTAATCAGTTCTTTATCGTAAAAGTCAATGCCCAGACGAGCAGCCAGTTTCTCTCCTATTTCTTTTCCGCCGCTACCTAGTTGGCGACCGATATTAATGACATAATTACCGTTCATAGTAAACTTAATTTTATGGTTGTGTAGCAAACATACGACTTTTTTCTAAAACTCACATCATCAAACGAAAGTTATATTTAAAAGTGACGATGAAATATCCCTTTATTTCCTGCGTACGATACTCATAAAAGCCATCAGAAGTAGCCATACGCCCATAACTTTTTTTCTTTCCCAGAATATCCGCCCAATAAGCCGACAATTCCGCTTCCTTCTTCTTCAGGAAACGCCATGTAGCACCGGCATTCCACAATATTTCATCATCTTCCCCTTTCTGAATATTCGTTCCGCTACGAAGATTATACGTAGCATCTGTGCGCAACTGCAACCCGAAAGGAAAATCAACATAACCATTCAGACCGAAATTATAATAACGCGTATAGGTATCATTATCGTTCAAAGAATTAAGCGAGTATTGGTAATTCCAGGAAGTAGATAAGTCAATGCCTCCCCAAGAAGGTTGATAAGACGCCTGTGCCTCACAATTCAATCCGGTATCACGGGTTGTACTCTTTTCCGGCTGTAAGCTTTTATCTTCATTAATCATACCTACACGGTTACTATGATTACCGGACATATCCAATCTTAAAGAGAAATGTCCAAAACGTTTCCACCAGCTAGCCCCTCCGGACAAATTCCAATTACCGTTTATATTGACCGGATACGTTTCGCGTCCACCGGTCTGCACGTCATATATCATGACTTGTGTAACACTGTTTTGCTCCACCTGTCCGCCTAGGTTTGCAGATATACCTTTAGGTGAGTTCTGAAAATTCAGACGTATATTATGACTAAACATCTGCTTCAAGTCAGGATTTCCACGGGTGATATACAGCGGATTGCTATTATCCGTCAACGGCATCAAATCCGACAAAGAAGGCTGCCGGGTATTACCGTTATAATTCAGGCTGACACGCATCTCTTTCTTCCGCCAGCTCATCCATATCATAGGTTGGAAATCAATCATATTCATGGCAGTATCCGCATAAAGTTTCCCTACTTTCCGGTCAATGGTACGCCTTTGCGGCGTAACCCCCAGTGATGCGTTAAACATCCATGTGTCATCCGAATAGTTGACTCCTACATTCAGGTCGTGCCCATTACTGCGGCTGTGGCTACGGTTGCTCAAACTATCTACATACCCCGCCTCGTAACCGGAAGGTAACTCACCGTAAATATCCGAACTCGCCAAGGAAGACAATTCATAAGTATCGCGGTTACTCCGTTCATACCGGGTACTCCAGTTATATGCCACCCGCAGACGTACCTTCTTTCCGACAGGTTGAGTAAACGAAAGTCCCACCCGCCAGGAATTATTGCGCTGGGGTGACTTCAAATACTGGTTACGATAAAGTACCGAGTCATTCCCATTCTTATCCTTCAAGCGAAAATAGGTAGTCTCGGAAAGAGAGAAACTTTCATTATTTCCCCACGAATCGGAATTCTGAATATTCAGTCCCAGAGTTGTTCCTTTTTCGTTCAGGCGTCTCATCACTCCCATTGCCCAATGGTAGCGGTGGGATTCATTTTCCGACCGTGACCGATTCTCACTACGGTTCACCTTTATATCCCGGGGAACAGACTCAAAATCACTGAACAAGTTCTCATGGTTTACGCCGGGAGGAGCGTCAAAAGAAGCACTCTGACTGTTACTTTCATTTTGATTAGGAGTATACCCGAAATTTCCACTGAAGTTGACACGCGTGCTTTTATCTACTTTCCACTCTCCCATCAAGCTGGAATTGACCGACCGCCCTTTAGAGTTTCCTTCGTTGGCAGAGGCCGAATATTGGTTGCCACCAGTCAAATACTGCTCCTGATACATAGAAGATATATTCCCGTTCCTGTTAAGATTATAATTCACATGGCCATTCAAAGAAAACTTTCCGCCAAATTTATGTGCCATATTCAATCCCAGCGAATTATTGATATTATCTTTGTATGTACTGTTCTGATATCTATTAGTAGAACGGGCTATAAAAGACAGGTTTTCCCCATTCTTACGGAAATAATTCACTTGTGCCTCCAGATCCTTCTTCTTATTATTGCCATACCCTACCGTCGCATTTGTCAGCCAAGTCTTATTCAGTTCATCCTTGGTTTGCAAGTCAAGCACATATTTCTTTTCTCCCGAACTGATTCCCGTAAATTCTTCCTCTTTTGATTTCTTGTCGTACACCTTTAACTTGCTAATCAAGTTTGCCGGCAGATTCTCAAGCGCGGTCTTTTTATCTCCTGAAAAGAAAGACTCCCCATTTACATTAATTTCGCTGATAGGCTGACCGTTGTAAGTCAATGAATGGTCTTTTTTGTTATACACCAGTCCGGGAATACGTTTCACCAAGTCTTCCAGATAAGCTCCTTCGGGAGTTTTGTAGGCAGAAGCATTGATAACAGTCGTATCTCCTTCCATAACCACTTCCCTCAATTTTCCGGTCACTACCACCTCATCAATCTGAAGGTCATCATCCTTCAGTACGATAGTGCCCGCATTTATAGATACGGAATCTCCCAATGCACGGTAGAAAGACTGCATTCCCATAAATGAAACCTTCAACAGATATTCTTTCTTTTTCTGTGGCTGATAAGTTAGAGTAAATCGACCGTTTTTGTCACTTGCCGTACCTTTTACAAAAGCAGAGTCCATCTTTTCCAAGACGACAATACTGGCAGAAGGCAAAGATTGTTTCCTTTCACTTCCGGTTTCCAGCATTTGTACCCTTCCCCTGACAGTCCTCACCTGTTGCGCATACACTATTGTATGCATACAAAATAACAGTAAAAGTAATCCGCCCAGTCTGCAAATTTTCATGTCAATAGCAGTATAAGTCTATATTTTAGTTTGAGTCTTAGTAAACAATGTAAAATTAAGGAGTTTCTTTAGAAAGCTTACTATTTTATTCATTTTATTAAAACAAATTACATTCCAATCACACAAGGTCACAATATAAACTAACAAAAAGACTTCCTCCACATATAAAAATATACTCTTTGAGAAGAATATCCTTTTTATAGAGGAAGAAGTCTCCCTATCAACAAAAACTATCAATTAGAAACTCATAATCACTTAAAATTCTCCGTAAAGAAAACTCCTGCCGGAAAACTATTCTTATTTTTTATATCAAACTGTAAAGCTGGTGTTTTATTGAAATCAAAAATAGCAATATCATTGGTTTTATAATCTGCATATCCTTTCAGAGTGGCAAAATAAACTTCCCCGCTCACCGGATCAACTCCCAAACTATTATAATAGATCCCTGCATCCTCCACATACTCTTTTATATCAGCAACTTCTTCCGTCTCATTCTGAGAAAAAATATGCCGATATAGCTTAAAGCCGGCATTACTGAAATAGATAATATCATCTTTAGCAGAAAAAGCAGGGGCAACTCCCCACCCGGCACCAATACTGACATTCAAAGTATGAGAATCAATAGTCTTATAATCAACCGGACTGACTTTTATAATACTCGCAGGCTTTGTACATGAAACCCACAAATTTCCATCATATGTTTTAGCAACACCAGATAAAGCGCTTTCAAAAGAAACAGTATGTATAACAGTCCCGTTTTGAATAACAAAAAGTTGCTTATTGCCCATCACAAAAGCTTTGTCTCCAACCACAGCCATACGATTTTTCAAAGCGCCCTTCGTCCCCTCAACAAAAGTCAGAACTTCGGTGGAAGTATCCAGCATATAAACTCCATTATTATCACGAATATAAAGATTCTCTCCGACTACAGCCAAATTGGACGGCCAGGACAAAGTAGTATTATCATAAACCTTTTCTTTCTCCAAACTAGTAGCATTCGCAATAGTCAGCAGCCCTTCACCACCATTTTTGGCTCCATTTTGAGAAAGTATATACATCTTATTATCACTGATAAACAGGTCTTGACAGACATTACCAAGCAAAGTTTGATTTACCCGATAATATGCACTATCTACCGCTATGCCTTTTGAATCCACAAAAGTCAAAGTTCCGGTTTCATTCCCCATATTTCCTTCATTCAAAATAAAGGCACCTTTGCCAAACCGCCCTTCCACCTTGGCTGTCATAGTCGTTTGAAGGTTTTCTCCCTTATCATCCGATACCGCCAGTCCTATAACATACTCTCCAGTCTTAGGCTGTGAAAACTTATATGTTGAAGCGGTTGAAACTTCCTTTCCGTCTACTGTCCACAAATATCTCATCGCCCCAGACAGATTTTCAATCCGGGCATCCAGATACAATGTATCTAACTGCGCAATCACATTACTTTCCGATTCACTCCCGATCCATACAGATGAGTTCAAATTTTCCTCCTCATCACATGCTGTAAAAACCAGTCCCAAGGCAACAACTGCCAATACAAAATACCTTTTCATTTCAAATTCTTATTATCAATTATTTCTTAACTTATTTGCGGGTATCGATATCAACTCCTAAAACATGCAAATCCTCAACCCCTGATATCTCAGTGGAACATTCACCTAACCAACCATTTTCCTGATTGACACCGGTATATATCTTTATGAAATCAATTCCCGGCAAATGTACCTTCTGACCTTTTGAATTTACTGCCCAATCTATATCAATAGCAGACTCATCTTTAGTGTTCACCTCATTATCAGCATAACCATAACGGAATTTATACAAAACAAAATAATTACCTTGTCCACTTTCATCAACAGCATTTTGAGGTAAACAAGTCCCTTTAAATGTTATCTTATCTTCTTTTATCCATTCCGGAAAATAACACTGATTATGAAATGTATTTTTCACTTTATATCCCGAATTTCCTCGGTTATCTTCCCACCGGATATATTTCTCTCTTTCTTCCGAAGTTTCCGGTTCTTTTTCCGGACGATAATAAGTGATTTCATAGTTTCGATAAGTCTCCACATCATTTCCCGCAGCTACAGCCTTGTCATACCATAATTCCAGTGCAGCGTCTTCATGAGCACTACCGGCAATCTCATACCATTCGTCCTCATCCGGCATACCATTCTGATTTTTATCATAAGCTACCATGATCACTCCCGGCTCACAACTTCCTCCCTCCGGTGCATCAGAGTCTGGATTGGCCGCAGAATAAAAAGCATTGCCAAGTACCCGGAAATCGCGTTTTCCGGTAACATTAGTTATTGTATGGTCAAAACCTACTACGACATATCCTCCGAATCCTCCTAAAGAAATCATCCCCTTTTTATTGTTACCGATAGCTGCCAATACTTTTTCGTTCATAACCTCTTGTGTGTCTCCTTCGTCATATGCCGGCAACGCATTAGTAAATTGTCCCACGGCCGGAACAAAATCAAGAACTTTAGTGATATAAGCCGTTGCTCCTTCAGGAGCCGGTTCGATATTATCAAAAGTTACTGTGACCGCAAAAAGATAATCATAATGATTCTCACCTTGTGACGCACGTAAAATCAGTTCGTATTCTCCTACCTCCTCAAACATATACTCCAAATCTTTTGTCCGGGCAATTTCACTGCCGTCCAGCAACCATAAATAAGAGATCCCTTCATCCGACTCACTTTCAACCCGTACCTTCAACAGTTGATCAACAACAACCGCAAAGCCACCCTCCGGTTGCGACACACGGATGTCTTCCTTTTTCAGTAGGTAAGGCTCCGAAGCATCTTCTCCATCATTACATCCTGTGAATACAGTTCCTACAAACAAAGAAACTGCAATGACTAATGCTAGTCTTAAAATTTTCCTGTCCATTTTTATTCATTATTAGTTATTGAAATGTTTTCGTTGTAAAAGCAAAATGAGCCGGTATATCCCCCGCCCTGACTTTCCATCTTTTCTTTCCTTCAGGACTGAAACAGTAGAGATAACCGGGTACAACATAACTTTTTGCATCCGTTACAAATATTTCTTTGGTCTCGGGATTTACAGCTATCCCATACGGAATTGTTATTTCTGTTTCAGTTCCATCAGTAATAAAATTGCGGGATACTATTTTATTTTGTTTCACGTCATAGAGGGCGTAAGTAATAGTATTACTTTCCGTCACATAACTCCATTCTACACTTGTCATGTAAATCGAATCTCCACTCAAACACATTTCACTGGCAGCAATTCCCAAATTTCCTGTCACACGATCTGTCTGAGTATCTATAATAAAAACATCCGATCCCGTTCCATAATAATCTCCTCTCGAACTCACATATATACGGCCGTATCTATCCAGTTTCATACGGTGAAGATTTATAGCTACATCAATTGTTTTAATAACTTGAAAAGTCTTCAAGTCAATCACCGATACCGTCCGGTCATAGTCCGGAAAACGATAACCGCCGGAATTGGCAACATAAAGTTTTCCATCTTTTATTACCATTTCTTCCGGTTGATAGCCGACTACCACTTCACGGGTTACAGCCAAACTTGTCGTATCCACTTCAACCACTTTTCCCGGACGCGCATTGGGATCTATTCCGACAGGGCCTGCATAAGAACTTACATAAGCCTTTCCATCATTAAAAGTGATATACCGGCAATTTGTCACATTTATTTGCCCCAGATGTTGTGCCGTTTCCACATCCATCACCTCTATAAAATTCGAGCAATTGATTACGGCATACAGCTTATCTCCATAAATCTGCAAATCATTTCCAACATCCCCCAGTTCTTTCACTACGGACGGATTCCGCTCGGCATAAATATTACGATGATACTTACCGGTAGTGCTGTCATAAAAATCAAGCGTACACTTATTACTTCCCATATTTCCTTCATTGAGAAGATACATTCCTTTAATACTGACGCCCCCTAAAGGATCCTTGCCAACATCTATCTCGTCAGAAGGTAGAACCGGAAGCTCGCCCCGACAAGCCAGTAAACAACAGCCTGTTAATATACCAAGCAAGACACGCGAAAGAATATTATTCACAATCATATCGTTAAGTTTAAAATGAATTTAAAGTTAGTTCCGGGCATCGGATAAGACCTCACCACCTCATATTGTTGATTAAAAATATTGTTTACTTCCAAGGTCAACTTGAAATCATACTTTCTCCAACTGAATTTCTTTGCCAAAGAAAAATCACTTGTATACCAAGGAAGACGATAATTCTCCGGAGTATTGGCCGAAACGTCATAGCGCTCTCCCGTATATATAAAGCTATAATTCAATTCCCATGATTTATATCCGGCATTTAATATAGCCGAGCCACTATGCCAGGGAATATACGATATTTGCCCCCCATACGTATCTTTATCCGACTTATCTGTAAAATCCTGTGCTTTCTGATACGTATATGATAACCGGCTGTCAAATACCCAATCGTTACCAAACTTCCAAAGTCCTTGCAAAACGACATCCACTCCTTTTATTTTAACAAGTCCCATATTAATCATTGTCCAACGAAAGAAATTATTGGTAGGAGTAGCTATTATTTTATTTTCCACCTCATTATAATACGCATCCAATTGCACATTCAGTGCTTGCAGCCAGGTTCCGGAAGATAATTTCTGATAAGTGAATCCTAGGTTATACTGATTAGTATACTCAGGTTTCAGCTTTATATTCCCTATAAATGTATAATACAAATCGTTCAAAGTCGGCATACGAAATATCCGTTTGTAAAAAGCACGCAGACTTAAATCAATATTCTTGAAAGGTTTATAGGAAGTGATAACGGTAGGAGTAAATTCCATTTTATTCCCGGCCGAAGTAGTATCTGAAGCTACGTTCTCATTTACAAAAGTTCCCAAGACACTGGCCTGCAACTTAAAACGCTCAAAATGTAAAGAGGTAGCTGCCGCTACCAACGCCGTATTTCTCCGGGGATAAGGAAAATCTGTCAAATTAGCGTTCAGCTTATTCCATTGGTAGTCCGCTGAAATATTTATATCCCAAAAAGGAAAAAGAGTAACCCTGTTAGCCATTGACAGGTAAACTTCCTGTTGGTGATATGTATTATTTACATACATGGTAGCCTCCTCCTTTTGGGGATCTGCCAGATAATGCAGATAATCATACGCGTATTTGGCATTCAACAACAGACTGTACACATCACCGAAATCTTTTTTGAAAGAAGATTGGAAAAAGAAATTTGTATCCCATTGGCGATCCTCATGTGAGAAACGATTCCGCACAACAGCACCGGGATATCCACGTTCTGAATTATAAAAATAAGCTTTCGTACGCCAGTAACCACTTTTTATCTTGCCATATAAGCCGCCCTCAGCACGCAATGCATTGACATCCCCATTACGGCGTACTGCCGTAGTATCATATCCTCCATCCACCGCATAAGTAAATTTATACTTTCCGGTTGTATACATATATTCAGTACTAAGTGACGCACTCACATTCTCACTCAGTTTCTGTTCCCAAAGCAAAGAAGGATTGACAACTCCGAAAGAGCCCGTCTTAAAAGTCGCTTTCACATGATAAGCCCTATCCTCCCGAAAAACGGGTGTTCTCGACTGGAGATAAATAGAACCTGCAGAACCAAAATCTTTCGCCGGTTGAAAAATGGCACTTTTCTGACCATTATATAAAGTGACAGCTTCCATATTATCCAAAGAGAAACGTCCCAAATCAATCACTCCATTCTGCGCATTACCCAGTTCAATACCGTCATAAAACACTCCCACATGATTCGTTCCCATACTTCGGATATTAACGGTCTTCAGCCCGCCTATTCCACCATAATCTTTTATTTGTACTCCGGAAAAATAACGTATAGCGTCCGCTACCGAATGTGCAGCCAGTTTCTCCAACTTATCCCCTGATAAAGATTGCACCGGAATTACCTCCTTATTAATTCTGGCAGTAACCACTACTTCATTAAGATGATGCAAACTGTCCAGTTTGCTTTGTGCTGACAACAATAAAGCCATACTCAAAAAGCATCCTATCCCCAATACCCTAAAATAAATCTGCCCGAACATAATCCTCCTGTTTATTAATTAAAATAATAAACTTTCATAGGGTTACAGTGAGAATGCAATTTTCCATACACTCAAACATATACACGTGCTTCTCCCCGCATAATGGAACACTCAAAAAGGCATATTCCTCCTTCCTGAAACTTCACATCACCAATCAAAGATGTATTTTGAATAAAAAACTGCACTCTTCAAACTCTAATCCCGGAAAGTTTCAAGAATTCAATTTTGGCAGGTCTTCTGACTTACTCCATTTTCCTAACGCCCTTCCCATTCCTCCAAAGCGGAACAGTGGATTTGAGTATTGTAGGAAAACTTTTGGCGGAGCTTACAGCAGCGGGTCTGTTCAGGATTTACACCTGATTCCCTTTTCACCACTCTTTCCGTAGAATCGGAAAAGTGACACCAAAATTTCTGGGGACAAAGATACACAAATAGGAACAAATCGAAAGAAAAATCCAACTAAAATAAAAACAAACTAATAATTAAGTCCTATCTTTGCCGTTCGAAAGGACCCACTATTATTTTTTTCTAATTAAACATCTTATAAAAGTGAAATCTCCTGCTCCGACTATCACGTTACTTTGCCTGCTCTTTTTGGCAAGCTGTATCACCCGTAATAAGACATCTCTGGAAGCATTCAACCAAGATGTATATACCCCTGAATACGCTTCGGGATTTAAAATCCTGGGTGCTGAGAACGCTGCCAGTACACTTATACAGATTACCAACCCGTGGCAAGGCGCCAACGACGTAACAATGTCTTATTTTGTTACACGCAACGGCGAGCAAGCGCCTGCCGGATTCAACGGTCCCGTCATCCCTGCCGGAGCCAAACAGATTGTATGCATGTCTTCTTCCTATGTTGCCATGCTCGATGAACTGGGAGAAGTCAACCGGATTGTCGGAGTTTCGGGCATTGATTATATCGCCAATCCCTACATCCTTGCCCACAAAGATTCAATCAAGGATATGGGTCCTGAAATGAACTACGAACTGCTGATTGGATTAAAGCCCGACGTAGTCTTGCTCTATGGCATAGGTGACGCCCAAACCGCTGTAACGGACAAACTGAAAGAACTTTCCATACCTTATCTATATATGGGGGAATATCTGGAAGAATCACCGCTCGGCAAAGCCGAATGGATGATTGTCCTTTCCGAACTGACAGACAAACGGGAAAAGGGAATAGAAATATTCCGGGAAATTCCCCAACGTTATTACGCACTGAAAGCCCTCACGGATTCCGTCAGCCAGCGTCCTACCGTTATGTTCAACACTCCGTGGAACGACAGTTGGGTAATGCCTTCCACCCAAAGTTATATGGCACGACTGATTGCCGATGCAGGCGCAGAGTACATTTATAAAGAAAACAGTTCCAACAGTTCAACCCCAATCGGACTGGAAACAGCCTATGGCCTGATACAAAAAGCCGATTACTGGATTAATGTCGGTTCGGCAACTACACTTGAGGAGCTGAAAGCTGTCAACCCTAAATTCGCAGACGCAAAAGCCGTGAACGAAAAGACTGTTTATAACAACAACTTACGGTTGACGCCGACAGGCGGAAACGATTATTGGGAATCGGCAGTTGTCCGTCCCGACGTTGTGTTACGCGACTTGATTCATATTTTTCATCCGGAGCTTGTTTCCGATTCACTTTATTATTACAGGCGTCTGGAATGAAACACCCCCGCAAACATACTGCACTTTTATTTATCTCGCTAGGCATAATCGCCCTGCTATTGCTAATCATAGATATGGCAACCGGAGACACGTATATCCCTGTTTCCAAGGTATGGGCTGTGCTCACCGGAGGCGAATGTGATGAAATGACACGTAACATTCTTCTTTCTATCCGGTTCATACGGGTAATAGTGGCGGCACTGATAGGCGTGGCACTCTCCGTAAGCGGTTTGCAGATGCAGACAGTTTTCCAAAACCCATTGGCGGATCCCTATTTGCTGGGAGTAAGTTCCGGTGCAGGATTAGGGGTTGCCTTGTTTATACTGGGAGCTCCACTGCTCGGCTGGTCTGAATTTCCACTGCTCCAGTCATTGGGCATCGTCGGTTCCGGTTGGATAGGAACGGCTGTCATTTTACTGGGAGTAGCTGTCATCAGCCGGAAAGTAAAAAATATCCTCGGTGTATTGATTATGGGAGTCATGATAGGTTATGTGGCAGGCGCCATTATCCAGATACTGCAATATCTGAGTTCTGCCGAACAGTTGAAAATGTTCACGCTTTGGTCAATGGGTTCTCTCGGACACATCACCACTACCCAACTGGGAATCATGACGCCTATGTTATGCCTGGGACTGCTCATTTCCATAGTCTGCATCAAACCGTTGAACCTGTTGCTTCTTGGAGAAAACTATGCACGGACAATGGGAATGAACATCAAGCGTTCACGTACTCTCATCTTCATCTCCACCGCGCTGCTGACAGGAACGGTGACCGCATTTTGCGGTCCGGTAGGTTTTATCGGGCTGGCAGTGCCGCACGTCACACGGTTGCTGTTCAACAACGCCGACCACCGGATACTTGTCCCCGCCACTATGCTGACGGGACTTATCAGCATGCTTCTTTGCGACATCATCGCCAAGAAATTCCTGCTTCCGGTGAACTGTATCACCGCCTTGCTCGGTGTTCCGGTCATTTTATGGGTAATAGCTAAAAACTTGCATGGATTCAAATGATTGAACTTAAGGAACTGACATTAGGATACGGACAGCGCACGCTGTTGAAAACGGTAAACGCCCGAATCACAGGCGGACAACTCGTTGCACTGCTAGGACGCAACGGAACAGGAAAAAGTACTCTCCTGCGTGCCATAATGGGACTGGAAAGTCCTCAATCGGGAGAAATCAATCTGCAAGGAAAAGACATTGCTTCACTGAAACCGGAAAAATTAGCTCTAAGCATTAGTTTCGTAACCACCGACAAAGTGCGCATCGCCAATCTTCGCTGTAAGGATGTGGTAGCATTGGGGCGTGCTCCCTACACAAACTGGCTCGGTCAGCTTCAACCGGAAGACCGGAAAATTGTGGATAATGCCATTCAGTTGGTCGGTATGTCCGGTTATGCAGAAAAGACAATGGATAAGATGTCCGACGGCGAATGCCAGCGAATTATGATTGCCCGTGCGCTTGCGCAGGACACCCCGGTAATCCTGCTCGACGAGCCGACTGCCTTTCTTGACTTGCCCAATCGTTATGAACTCTGCCTGCTACTGAAAAAGCTGGCACAAGAAGAAGGCAAATGTATCTTATTCTCCACACATGACCTTGACATCGCATTGTCGCTTTGTGACTCTATCATGCTGATAGATAACCCATATATGTACACTTTGCCCACTTCGGAAATGATAACCAGCGGACATATAGAAAGACTTTTCCGTAATGAATCAGTGACATTCGACGCTCAGGAGATGAGGGTGCGCATCAAATCAGTATAGTCTCAAACTTTTCTTTATATCAAAATAATTGCTACCTTTGTTCCTATAAACAGAACATAAATAGAAAATGGTTACAAGAGCCTAACTGTTTTACAATACAGGATATAAAAATAGGCACTTTTGTTTTGTATACAAAACAAAATAACAGAAAGAAACAACAACTCATATACAAACGATTAAAGCCATGAATGAAAAAATCAATTACAAGGATGTGCCCAAAACTTTTCTATACTGCAACAACAAACAATGTCCGCGTCGTAACAAATGCCTCCGTTATCAAGCTACATTATCTATTCCGCAAGAAATCCCTTATTACACGGCAGTCAATCCACTTCACATAGCAGGAAACGAAAACAAATGTGATTATTTCAAGCCATTCTGCACTTCACACTTTGCTTCCGGTATAGATCATTTGCTAGACAATATATCATATTCTACTGCTGTTGCCATACGTAGAGAACTGTATACGTTAATGGGGCGTAGTATGTATTACCGTATCCGCAACAAAGAACGCTTGCTACATCCTTGCGAGCAAGAACAGATTGCGGCTATCTTTTTGAAACATGGTATTAAAACCAAACCCGAATTTGACCGGTATATTGATAAATACGACTGGTAAATCGCTGTTCCGGTATGTTCTGACAAAGGGTTATTCTCACCATAGTGAGAATAAATACTCATTACTATGAGAAAAAGTTCTCACCGTGATGAGAAAAATTTCTCATCACGGTGAGAATACTTTGAGAAAAACACTATCTTTTTTCGAAGGAAGCAATTAGTCGGTCGGATGCAGTTGCCCCGCCGCTTTCAGATAAGCAATATAATTCACATACAATTGGAAATGAGCGTCTACACGTGTCTGGTAAGCCTGTTGCCAGAGCATTTGCGCTTCCAAATAATCCGAGAGAGTTTCCAGTCCGACCTCATACTGTTTGCCGCTGACTTTCATATTTTCTTCCGCCTGTTCCAGTGAACGATCGGAAAGTTCCGTTTCAAGACGCGCCTCATCCAAGTTATTGGCTGCCTGCATTAATTCCAGCAACATCTTTTCACTGGCATTTTCTTGTTCAAGACGGGTTTGTTCGAGTTTCGCTTTGGCGGATTTTACCTTATTGGCACGTTCACCAAAATGAAACAGGGGGACGGAGACATTCAAAAAGACGGAGAAAGCTCCTTTTTTCATAAATGTTTCGTCGTTGATTTCCAGCCCGTGAAGATAGTCGTAGCTGCCTCTGACGCCGATACGAGGGAGCAATTCACTACGGTTCAGCTTCACTTCCTGCTCAGCGATAGCAACTTGTTTGTTCAGTATTCCATATTCCGGACGGGCGGTAATATCGGAAACCTGGATTTTCCACTCCTGTTCCACTTCGGGGAAGTCATCGGAAATATCAATTTGCGTTGTCAAGGGACGTCCGATGTAATGGCAAAGATTCATGGAAGCAAGGCGAAGGGCATTGTCTGCCTTACGCAAAGAAAGTTCGCTGTCGTTGAGCTTCACTTGCACTTTCAATACGTCATTCTGAGGTTTCATGCCATGTTGGTGGGCACTTTTCACGTTCCGGGACAGTTCCGTCAATAAAGCGTGATATTTCTCGGCCACTTTCTTCATTTCTTTGGCTTTCACTAGTTGGACGTAAGCTTTGTCCGTATTCAGAAGAACTTCCGAGGTAGTCAGCGCTTCGTTCAGGTGAGCCATCTCTTTACCCAGCAAAGACATTTTATAGGCCGCACGAATTTTGCCGCCCATATAGAGAGGCTGCTCCATTTGTATGCCGCCGGAATAAACGGTTCCTACTTTATAATCCAGGTTCAACCCGGGGAAATAGGCGAAACCGCTGGATACCAGTTCTCCCGTAGTGGGGTTGGGCATGAAAACAGGGAGATTACCGCCCGGAATGCCGAGACTTCCATCGGCAGTGCTGTAAATCCCTGTTCCGTTGGCGGTAAAGTTCGGGAAAAAATTGGCTTTATAGCTGAGGGACATCAACCGCGCTGCTTCTGTCTGCCGGTCGGCAGCAGCCATTTCCTTGTTGTATTTCAACGCCATTTCGCGGCATTGTTTCAGGCTTAGTTTCTCTTGTGCGGAAAGAGAAAGCGTTGTGCCGAACAATATGCCCGCTATTATTCCAATGGCTGAAAGAATCTCTTTTTTCATTTGTCTGTCTTTTTTATATGAAAGAATAGTGCATACAAAATAGGAATAAACAATAAAGTAATCAGCGTACCGAACAACAGTCCGCCCATAATGGAAGCCGCCAATGAGCCGAACATGGCATCCGGCAACAATGGAATCATTCCCAGAATGGTAGTGAGCGATGCCATCATCACAGGACGGAGACGGCTCTGCGAACTATCTATCAGTGCCGTTACCGGTTCCACTCCCTGACTGATTTGCAGGGTAATTTCATCCATCAGCACAATACCGTTTTTGATAATCATACCGATAAGTCCCAGTGTACCGACGATAGCAACAAAGTTGAACGTCTTTCCGGTCAGCAGCATTACAGCTACCACACCGACAAATACCAAAGGAATCGTGCAGAAGATGATAACCGGCTTCCGATAATCCTTGAACAGCATAATCAAGATAGAAATCATCAGGATGATAGCAAACGGGAAGTTCTTGAACAAATACTGCATGGATTTCGTACTGGCATTTCTTTCGCCTTGCCATTGCAGCTTGTAGCCGTCGGGAAGCGGAATCCGTTCAATCTGCCCGGCAATAGACTGCCGGGCTTTCTCCGTTTCCACGCCCGGAACAGGGGAACATTGCACGCGCTGGCTACGTTGCCCGTTATAGCGGGGGACAACCGGGTCTTCCCATTTCACGTCTATCCGCTTGCTGATTTGTTTCAGCGGAGTAGTTCCCATTAAAGTTTCCACAAGTTCCTCTTTAGAGAGTGTTCCCGTTTTCAGCTTCATCATCATCTCCTGTGTCAACAAGCCGTTGAGGGAAGGAAGGGAAGAAAATATCTGCGTGTTATCCAGATTCTCAATAGGTTTTCCATGTTCGTCAAGACAGCGCAAGTAGATGTTATCCTTATGAATTCCTTCGTAGAAAGAACCAATCGGGATACCACTCGTAGCCGTGAGCAGGGAAAGACTCACGTCATTTCGGCTCAGTCCGATAGCACGTGCCGTAGGCTGATCGTATTCAATCGTCAGGACGGGAACCTGCGGTTCCCAGTCGGTGGTAATCAGACAGACGTCCGGGCAATTTTCCATGATTTTCCGGGCACTGTCTGCCAGTTGATGTAGCACGGCAGGGTCGGGACCGGTAAATTGCGCTTCGATAGGATATTTCTTGAACATCAGGTTATAGCGGTTCAGCTTCACATAGGCGTCCGGATAATGGGAAGAAAGATACTGTTGAATCTCTGCCATGTTGTCGACCAGTGCATCGGGCGAAGTAAAGTCGATTATCAGTTCACCGTAAGATAAAGAAGGGTTGGCTATATTACGTACCAAGTTGTAACGGGCAGGCGTCCCGCCGATAGAAGTGGTGACGTGCGTGATTTCAGGACGTTTCTTCAAGTAAGTCTCTATCTCTTCCAAGTCGCGTGCCACCCGTGTGGAATTAATACCTTCGGGAAGTTTATATTCCATGTATAGCTGGTCGTAGACCATATCCGGGAAGAAACCCTGCTTCATAAACCGGTAACTAAACCCCGAAAGTACCACCAAGGCAATCATGGCAAAGACAAAGCTCCAGCGATGTGCCAGGCTGAATCTCAATAATGAACGCAGCACTGCATATATCTTTCCTTCGTACACCCGCTTTCCGGTAGTGGCAGTAGCTGCGGATACGTCCGGATGCAGAATCCGGTTCGCCATTAACGGGACGTGCACCAAGGCGAGTACCCAACTAAGCAGCAGGGAGACCGCCAACACAATAAACAAGTCGCGCGTGTAGACTCCTGCCGTATCGGGAGACATGAATATAGGAAGGAAAGCGATAATAGCAATCAGGGTAGCGCCGAGCAGAGGCATTGCCGTCTGCCGCCCGATAGCGGTCATGGCTTCCATGCGGCTCTTTCCGGCTTTCAAATCGACCAGAATACCGTCTATAATGACAATCGCATTATCCACCAACATTCCCATGGCAAGTACAAAGGATGCCAAAGAGACACGCTGCATCGTGCCGTCCATAAAATACAAAAACAGGAAAGTGCCGAACACTGTCACTACCAGACTGATACCGATAATCACCCCGCTCTTGAATCCCATTGCAATCATCAGGATGACAACTACAATAATCACGGATTCTATCAGATTCAGGATAAATGTCCCCAAAGAACTTCCGACACGTTCGGGCTGATAGAACACCTTGTGGCACTCCATTCCTGCCGGCAGGCGTTCGGCTTTCAATTGTTCAAGTTTCTGCTCCACCCGTTTGCCGACTTTGATAATATCGGCATCGGGAGAGGCGGCAACCATGATTCCCATGGCACGCTGACGGTCATAGAACAATTCGTTGCGGGTGGGGTCTTCGTAGTCTTTTTCAATGCGGGCGATGTCGCTCAGACGCAGCTGGTCGGCATCGTGTCCCTGAATCAGCATACGTCCGATGTCTTCCACCGTCTTGAATTTATCGCTGACCGTGACCCGGATACGGCTGTCACCGTTGTCGTAATAGCCGGTATAGGTTGTTTTATTCTGTCCGTTCAGGGTGGCAAGCACTTCGGCAGGTTTCACACCCAAGTTGGCCATTCGGTCTTGCAATAGGGAGATGTTGATACATTCCGGACGGTTGCCGTATAAATCGACGCGTTCCACACCGTCCAATTCGCTGACTTCACGTTTGATTAATTCGGAATAGTCGGAGAGTTCCCTGTCAGAAAGTCCGTCGCCCGTCAAGGCAAAAAACATTCCGTAGACATTACCGAAATCATCTTTCACGATAGAAGGGCTGGCACCTTCAGGAAGTTCCGCCTGTGCGTTCGCCACTTTACGGCGCAGCAAGTCCCAGCACTGTTCCACGTCGGTTTCCTTGACAGTCGTTTTCAGTTCTACCTGAATCAGGGAGAGGTCGTTGTAGGAATAGCTTTCCACATTATCTATATTCCCCATAGAACGGATATTCTTTTCGAGTACATCCGTCACTTCCAGTTCCACCTGATGCGCGGATGCACCGGGATAGGTAGTAACCACCATGGCGAGCTTCACCGTTATTTCAGGGTCTTCCAGTTTACTCATCTCGTAGCTGGAATAAGCTCCGCCCGCAATCAGTACAGCAATCAGGAAGTAGATTAACTTCTTGTTTTCAAATGCCCATTTACTAATATCTATCATAGCAGTCCTCCCACATTCGTTTCGGCAGCCGGAAGAAGAGGTTCCACCTGTTGCCCATCTTTCACATGATGCACTCCCGAGACAACAATCAAGTCACCCGGTTTCACTTCGTCCGAAGTTATAAGGCATCTGCCGTCACTAAGCAAGCGAGTAACGGTCACATCGCAACGACGAATCGTTTTATCGGACGGATTATAAAGAAAGACACCCGTATTCCCGTTCTGACGGAGAATCGCTCCGCCGGGAACGGACAGGTTACGCATTTCCCCTTCGGCACATTCGATAGTGACCATTGTATTCATCCCAGGAGAAGGAACCGCCTGCTTGTCTCCGCTTTTCAATTGAAGGCGCATGGTATAGAGCTGGTTGGCATTCGCTTTGGGAGTGACGCTAATCAAATCCAGCACATATCTCTGCTGCGGATATACATCGAATGTGCAATAATAGCGGGTAAACTGCCGGCGACGGATATATTCCACTGCCGGAAGATTAATCTCCACTTCCGGCGTTCCCTCGCTGATTACGGAAACGACAGGCATTCCGGCAGCCACCGTCTCATGGGAGTCGAAAAGGCGTTTCTGTACATATCCGCTGAAAGGGGCATACAAGCGGGTATATTCCAACTGGTCCTTAGCATGGTTGTATTTGGCGGTAATCTGCCTCAGTCCGTACACGGCTTTGTCGTTTGCGTCGGGAGTGGTTACATTTTCCTTATAAAGAGCCATTACGCGCTCCGCTTCCGCCTTGACACGCTGGTATTCGGCTTCCGCCGCATCCAGTTGAATCTGATAATCTGTAGGATCAAGTTCGGCAAGCAGTTGTCCTTTGCGCACATAAGCACCGTCATTCACATACATACGCTGGATAGTTCCGCTCACCCGGAATGCCAGGCTTATGTCCTGAGCCGCTTTCACCCGTCCGGGAAACTGCAAGGCAGTCTGTTTGTCAGCAGAAAGTACGGTATCAATCTTCACTGCCGGCTTATTTTCTATATTCTGCACACGCTGATTGCATGACGCCAGCAAAACTGCAAGAAGTCCTGTCAATAAGAAGTTTAATCGTCTCATATTTTCATTTGTTATTTAGTTATTACAAAAGTATCCCAAGCAAACAAGTGGGGAAAGGTTGATATAGACGAAATATTGTTCTATTTGTAGGTTATCAGAGATAAAAAGCCGGAATAGTTTGTTATTTGTAGCTATTTGTTTGTTAATTTGCAGTGAAACCCATTTGAAACGAAAAGATACATGGAGCCACTGATGCCATTCAATTATGTTATAATAACTCCGGAAGATACATCTATGAGTGAAGGGTGTATGTCGGCATCTCTCCCAAGGAGTATCGCAACAAGCCCGTCAGACAGACACTTTCCTGAATTGCTTGAACTGCCACCAAAGCATTGTCCCGGCAATCAAGCTTGCTATAAGATCGGAAATCGGCATACTTATCCAGACTCCCAGTTGTCCGTAGAACTGTGGAAGAATCAGCAGACAAGGTATCAGGATAAGAACCTGGCGGGAGACAGACAAAAATATCGCCTTGCTCGCCATGCCGATACTCTGGAAGAAGTTGGAAGTCATCATTTGGAAACCCACAATAGGAAAGAACATCACAACAATACGCAGCCCTTTGGCAGAAATGCGTACCAGTTCTTCGTGTGTCGTAAAAATCGAGACTGCTAGCCGGGGAATAAACATTCCCATCAGGAAGCCTGTAGTGGTAACAATGGTTGCTGCATAAATAGTTATTTTCAAGACTTTTGTCACACGCGGATATTGCTTGGCTCCATAGTTGTAACCGGCGATCGGCTGCATACCCTGGTTCAGTCCCATTACAATCATGACAAAGAGGAATACCAATCGGTTGACAATACCGAACGCTCCGATAGCCAAGTCACCACCGTGATGCTGCAAACCTTGATTGATAAGAATAACGATGAAACAGGCTGCCAGATTCATAAGGAAAGGCGCCATACCGATTGCTAAAGAATCGACTACGATTTTCTTCTTCAACCGGAAAATTCCTTTATGGAAGTGCAGCAGTTCTTCTTTGTTAGAGAATAGCTTGAACTGCCATGCCAATGCGATGACCTGTGCGGTAATGGTAGCGATTGCCGCCCCTTGTATTCCCCAGCCGAAGCCATAGATAAAAACAGGGTCGAGTACCGTATTAATCACCACCGTGGCAATCGTGGCAACCATCGCTTTCTGCGGATGCCCCGCCGAACGGAGTACGGCATTCAGACCTAAATAAAGGTGGGTGACGACGTTACCCAATAAGATAACGACCATATAATCACGGGCATAGCCTACCGTGGCGTCACTACCACCGAAGAAATAAAGAATAGGGTCGAGAAATATCAGTGTGACAACCGTAAAGGCAAGTCCGATGATAATATTCAGTACCAGCACATTGCCGAGTACCCGTTGTGCGGTGTCGTAATCTTTCTGTCCCAGTTTCACCGAGACCAATGTAGCCGCTCCCACACCGACCAGCGAGCCGAAAGCGGCAGCGAGATTCATCAGCGGAAAGGTCAGCGCCAATCCGGAGATAGCCATTGCCCCTACCCCGTGACCGATGAAAATACTGTCCACCATATTATATAGAGAAGATGCCGTCATGGCGATAATTGCCGGAATGGCATACTGCATTAAAAGCTTCCCGATCTTTTCCGTTCCCAACGCAGTGGGTGTCTTTTGTCCTGTCATACCTATTAGTTTGAGGGCGCAAAGATACAAAAAAGAGACAGATTACGGGATATATGAGAAAAGTTTCGTATTTTTGCCCACAAAATTGAGTTAATACGTAACGAAATGAATATACTAGAACTAAGTGAACAGGAAATCATTCGACGCAACAGCCTGAATGAGCTTCGTGCAATGGGTATCGACCCATACCCTGCAGCAGAGTATGTAACCAATGCTTTCTCTACAGATATTAAAGCTGAATTCAAGGACGAGGACGAGCCGCGCCAGGTTTCTGTAGCCGGACGTATCATGAGCCGCCGCGTAATGGGTAAAGCTTCTTTTATCGAATTACAGGACTCTAAAGGTCGCATCCAGGTGTACATCACCCGCGACGACATCTGCCCGGGAGAAGACAAGGAACTGTACAACGCTGTATTCAAACGCCTGCTCGACTTAGGTGACTTTATCGGTATCGAGGGCTTTGTATTCCGCACCCAAATGGGTGAAATCAGTATTCACGCAAAGAAGCTGACCGTACTTGCAAAATCCATCAAACCGCTTCCTATCGTAAAATACAAGGACGGCGTAGCTTACGACTCTTTTGAAGATCCCGAACTCCGTTATCGCCAACGTTATGTAGACCTGGTGGTAAACGACGGTGTGAAAGAGACATTCCTGAAGCGTGCCACCGTAGTGAAAACACTGCGTAACGCTCTCGATGAAGCCGGATACACTGAAGTGGAAACGCCTATCCTGCAATCTATTGCCGGTGGAGCAAGCGCCCGCCCGTTCATCACGCACCATAACTCGCTGGATATAGACCTTTACCTGCGTATCGCAACGGAACTTTATCTGAAGCGACTGATTGTAGGTGGTTTTGAAGGTGTATATGAAATCGGCAAGAACTTCCGTAACGAGGGCATGGACAAGACCCACAATCCGGAATTTACCTGCATGGAACTCTATGTTCAGTACAAGGATTATAACTGGATGATGAACTTCACCGAGAAATTGCTGGAACGTATCTGTATCGCTGTAAACGGCTGTACGGAAAGCGTTGTCGACGGAAAGACTATCAGCTTCAAAGCTCCTTACCGCCGTCTGCCTATCCTCGACGCTATCAAGGAAAAGACCGGTTACGACCTGAACGGCAAGAGCGAAGAAGAAATCCGCCAAGTCTGCAAGGAACTGAAAATGGAGGAAATCGACGACACAATGGGTAAGGGCAAGTTGATTGACGAAATCTTCGGCGAATTCTGCGAAGGTACTTATATCCAACCGACTTTCATCACCGATTATCCGGTTGAAATGTCTCCGCTGACCAAAATGCACCGTTCCAAACCGGGACTGACCGAACGTTTCGAATTAATGGTAAACGGCAAGGAACTTGCCAACGCCTACTCGGAATTAAACGACCCGATCGACCAGGAAGAACGCTTCAAAGAACAGATGCGTCTGGCTGACAAGGGTGACGATGAAGCAATGATTATCGACCAGGACTTCCTGCGTTCTTTACAATATGGTATGCCTCCTACATCGGGTATCGGCATCGGTATCGACCGTCTGGTTATGTTAATGACCGGTCAGACTACCATTCAGGAAGTGTTATTCTTCCCGCAAATGCGCCCGGAAAAGGTGGTGAAGAAAGACGCAGCCGCCAAATATATGGAACTGGGTATCGCAGAAGACTGGGTGCCTGTTATTCAGAAAGCCGGCTACAACACCGTAGAAGACATGAAAGATGTCAATGCGCAGAAGCTACACCAGGACATCTGCGGCATCAATAAGAAATACAAATTAGAACTGGCCAACCCGTCGGTAAACGACGTAACTGATTGGATACAGAAAATTAAATAAGTTCTTCATCCAAATCCATACAAATGAAATTACCCGGTAAGATAGCGATAATGGGCGGTGGAAGTTGGGCCACAGCTATTGCGAAGATGTGTCTGGCTCAAGAAGACTCTATCAATTGGTATATGCGACGCGATGACCGCATCGCTGATTTCAAGAGATTGGGGCACAATCCGGCTTATCTGACAGGAGTGAAATTCGATACCAAGCGTATCTCTTTCAGTTCCAACATCAACGATGTTGTGAAAGAATCGGATACGCTGATTTTCGTCACTCCTTCCCCTTATCTGAAAGCTCACCTGAAAAAGCTGAAAACCAAGATAAAGGATAAGTTCATCATCACCGCTATCAAAGGAATCGTACCCGACGACAACGTTATCGTATCAGAATACTTTACCAAGGAATACGGTGTTCCTCCCGAAAATATCGCTGTACTGGCAGGTCCCTGCCACGCAGAAGAAGTAGCTTTGGAACGCCTTTCTTATCTGACCATCGCCTGCCCGGACAAAGACAAAGCACGTATCTTCGCGCGTCGACTGGGAAGCAGCTTTATCAAAACATCTGTTAGTGACGACGTATCAGGTATCGAGTACAGTTCGGTACTCAAAAACGTATATGCTATCGCCGCCGGTATTTGCAGCGGACTGAAATACGGCGACAACTTTCAGGCCGTACTGATTTCCAACGCTATCCAGGAGATGAACCGTTTCCTGAATACGGTACATCCGTTGAACAGAAACGTAGATGAATCTGTTTATCTGGGTGACTTGCTGGTGACCGGCTATTCGAATTTCAGCCGTAACCGGACATTCGGCACAATGATCGGTAAGGGATATTCCGTAAAGAGCGCACAGATTGAAATGGAAATGATCGCTGAAGGTTACTACGGTACGAAGTGTATCAAGGAAATCAACAAGCATCATCATGTCAATATGCCGATACTGGACGCTGTGTACAACATTCTATACGAACGTATCTCGCCTATGATCGAGATTAAATTACTAACTGATTCTTTTAGATAACCTTTAAACAAGAAAGATATGATTAGCTTGAACATTGAAAAGACTTTTGGATTTATCTCCAAAGAAAAGGTTTCTGCCTACGAAGCAGAGGTAAAAGCCGCACAGGAAATGCTGGAAAAAGGAACTGGAAAAGGGAACGACTTTTTAGGCTGGCTGCACTTGCCTTCTTCTATCAGCAAAGAACACTTGGCTGACTTGAACGCTACCGCAAAGGTCTTGAGAGACAACTGTGAAGTAGTGATCATTGCAGGTATCGGCGGTAGCTATCTGGGCGCACGTGCCGTAATCGAGGCGTTATCTAATAGCTTCACTTGGTTGCAGGAAAAAAAGACAGCTCCGATCATGATTTATGCCGGACACAATATCAGCGAAGATTATCTATTCGAACTGACTGAGTATCTGAAAGACAAGAAATTCGGTGTTATCAATATCTCCAAATCGGGAACTACTACCGAAACTGCGCTTGCCTTCCGCCTGTTGAAGAAACAATGCGAAGACCAACGCGGCAAAGAAACTGCAAAACAGGTAATCGTAGCTGTAACAGACGCCAAGAAAGGTGCAGCACGTGTTACTGCCGACAAGGAAGGTTACAAAACATTCATCATCCCCGATAATGTAGGCGGACGTTTCTCTGTACTGACTCCGGTCGGTTTGCTGCCGATTGCTGTTGCCGGGTTCGACATTGAGCAACTGGTTGCCGGTGCTGCCGACATGGAAAAAGCATGTGGCGCAGACGTTCCGTTTGCAGAAAACCCTGCTGCTATCTATGCTGCTACCCGTAATGAACTGTACAGAAACGGAAAGAAGATCGAAATCCTCGTCAACTTCTGTCCGAAACTGCATTATGTAAGCGAATGGTGGAAACAGCTTTACGGAGAATCAGAAGGTAAGGACAACAAAGGTATTTTCCCCGCATCAGTAGACTTCTCTACCGACCTTCACTCTATGGGACAATGGATTCAGGAAGGTGAACGTTCTATCTTCGAAACTGTCATCTCACTGGATAAGGTAGACCATAAACTGGAAGTTCCTTCTGACGAAGCCAATCTGGATGGTCTGAATTTCCTAGCCGGCAAACGTGTGGATGAAGTGAACAAAATGGCGGAACTGGGAACTCAATTGGCTCACGTAGACGGTGGCGTACCTAATATGCGTATTGTTCTTCCTTCATTGAGCGAATACAATATCGGTAGCCTGCTTTATTTCTTCGAAAAGGCTTGCGGTATCAGCGGTTATCTGCTGGGCGTGAATCCTTTCAACCAGCCGGGTGTAGAAGCATACAAGAAGAACATGTTTGCGTTGCTGAACAAACCGGGTTACGAGGAAGAATCCAAAGCGATCCAATCAAGATTGTAATAGAATCTATACATAAAAAAGAAGCGGTCTTATTAAGACCGCTTCTTTTTTATGTTGTCTATCGACATTCCGTTCTTAATCTTCCTCCTCTACCTCTTTGGTTTTCAAGCCGATTTCCTCTTGTGCGCCTTCGCATTCAGCCTTGGAGGAAAGATAGAAAGCCAGCTTCACATCACCGTTCTTATCTACATGTTCAATAGTAGCTTTCACCATGACCCTGGTTTGCGTCACACCGTCCTTAAAACGTAACTGACCTTTTTCCTCATCCGTCAGATTTCCTTCGGTAGAGACTTCGGCTTTTTCATAACGAAGTTCGGCTTTCACCGCTTCGTCATTCTGAAGTTTAAAGGTTTTAAGTTCAGCTCCATTCCCATCCAAGAGCAAAAAAGCATTCACCTTATCCCCTACCTTTAAAGCCGGCAGATTATCTTTCTGATTAGTATAGTCTTCCCCTTTAGAATCCTCACTGTCCGGATCAGTATTTACATACAGTCTTTCTATCGTGATAACAGGACTCTCCCCACTATCGGAACAAGCACCTAAAAACAAAGGTAGCAACAATAATACTCTCTTTTTCATGCTATCATTGAGTTTATAATGCTACAAAAATACACATAATCTTCTAAATGACAAATAATTGGATACTTTATTGCTCAAAGAGCCCGCTTGCAACTATCCGTCCGTTTTGTCTTATCTCTCATTTTTTATAGTTATCTTTGCCTCGTATATGTTTCGAAATAAGAAGATTAAACTCTAAACAGATAATGGTTCACTATTTATAAAGTATGAAGAAAAAACTGAAAGCCGTCCTGTTCGATATGGACGGCGTGCTTTTTAATTCCATGCCCTATCATTCCGAAGCCTGGCATAAGGTGATGAAATCACACGGGCTTACTCTTAGCCGTGAAGAAGCCTATATGCACGAAGGACGGACAGGGGCTGCCACTATTAATATTGTATTTCAGCGTGAACTGGGAAGGGAGGCCACGCAGGAAGAAATAGAAAGTATATATCAGGAGAAAAGTGTCTTATTCAACTCGTATGCAGAAGCTGAACGTATGCCCGGCGCATGGGAACTGTTGCAAAAAGTAAAAGGTGAAGGACTCACTCCAATGGTGGTAACAGGTTCCGGACAACTTTCATTACTCGAACGGTTGGAGCATAACTTTCCGGGAATGTTTCACAAAGAACTAATGGTTACGGCATTCGATGTCAAATACGGAAAGCCAAACCCGGAACCGTATCTTATGGCCCTGAAAAAAGGTGGTCTGAAAGCCGACGAAGCAGTGGTAGTGGAGAACGCACCTCTCGGGGTGGAAGCCGGACACAAAGCCGGCATTTTCACAATTGCTGTGAACACGGGACCTCTGGACGGACAGGTATTGCTGGACTCCGGAGCCGATTTATTACTACCGTCCATGCAAGCGCTCTGTGAAGCTTGGGATGGACTTGATCTATAGAAATTCTAACCAACAAACGACGATTCTATCATGCAAAAGTTATTATCTTTACCCCCAAACCTGATCCACTGTTTTCACGAACTGGAAGAAGTTAATCATAACGAATGGTTTTGTACATCCGATCCCATAGGCAGCAAGCTTGGCTCCGGAGGCGGAACAACCTGGCTCTTGCAAGCCTGCCACCAGGCATTTGCCCCACAAGAGTCTTTCAATGATTGGATAGGACGCGAAAAAAGGATATTACTTCATGCAGGAGGACAAAGCCGCCGCTTACCCAGTTACGGACCTTCCGGCAAGATACTGACCCCTATCCCGATCTTCAGTTGGGAAAGAGGACAAAGACTGGGACAGAACCTGCTGTCTTTGCAACTCCCGTTATACGAAAGAATCATGCAGCAAGCGCCGGCCGGCATGAATACATTGATAGCCAGTGGAGATGTATATATCCGTTCGGAAAAACCTTTGCAGGACATTCCCAATGTGGACGTCGTATGCTACGGCTTATGGGTAAATCCTTCTCTGGCCACTCATCACGGAGTTTTTGTCTCCGACCGGGAAAGCCCTGAAGTACTCGACTTCATGTTACAGAAGCCCTCTCTGGAAGAATTGGAAGGTTTATCCAAGACACACCTTTTCCTAATGGACATCGGCATCTGGATTTTAAGTGACCGTGCCGTAGAGGTCTTAATGAAGCGCTCGCTCAAGGAAGGAACGAATGACATCAATTACTATGACTTATATTCCGACTATGGGCTGGCTTTGGGAGAACATCCCAAGACGGAAGATGAAGAAGTCAACCAACTATCCGTAGCCATATTACCGTTACCCGGCGGCGAATTTTACCATTTCGGTACAAGTCATGAACTGATTTCTTCTACGCTAGCCATACAGGACAAGGTACGTGACCAAAGAAAGATCATGCACCGGAAAGTAAAACCGAATCCGGCAATCTTTATCCAGAACTCCAGTACACAAGTCTCCCTCTGTGCAGATAACGCTAACCTATGGATTGAAAACAGCCATGTAGGGGAAGGCTGGCATCTCGGATCACGCCAGATAATCACAGGTGTTCCCAAAAATCAATGGAATATAAATCTGCCGGACGGTATCTGTATTGACGTGGTTCCTTTTGGCGACAACGCATTCGTTGCACGTCCTTACGGATTGGATGATGTATTCAAAGGAGCATTGAAAAATGAAACGACCACATATCTCAATATCCCTTTTTCACAGTGGATGCAGGAAAGAGCCCTTACTTGGGAAGACATAAATGGACGCACGGACGATTTACAGTCTGCTTCCATTTTCCCGGTAACAGCTTTCGTAGAAGATTTGGGTATATTGATACGTTGGATGATCTCCGAACCCCAACTGGAAGAAGGAAAACAACTTTGGCTAAAAGCAGAAAAAGTCTCTGCCGACGAAATATCCGCACGCGCGAATCTGAAACGACTGTATGAGCAGCGTAGCGCTTATCGCCGGAGCAACTGGAAAGGGCTGGCCGACAATTACGAAAAGAGTGTATTCTATCAACTCGATTTGCAGGATGCTGCCAAAGAATTTGTCCGCTTTGATTTAGCCACGCCTGACATATTAAAAGAAGACGCCGCGCCAATGGTCAGAATCCACAACCGGATGCTACGGGGACGTATCATGAAGCTACACGGCGACAGTAACTATAAAGAAGAAGAACAATCGGCATTCCAACTTCTTCGCGACGGATTATTGGGAGCTATGCCCAGCCGGAAGAACCAGCCCCGTCTCGATGTATATTCGGACCAAATTGTATGGGGACGTAGCCCCGTCCGCATCGACCTGGCAGGAGGGTGGACAGATACCCCTCCCTACTCTCTCTATTCGGGAGGAAGTGTTGTCAACCTGGCTATCGAATTGAACGGACAGCCACCCTTGCAAGTATATGTGAAGCCATGCAAAGAGTATCACATCGTACTTCGCTCCATTGATATGGGTGCTGTGGAAATCATAGAAAACTATGAGGAACTGCAAGACTACAAGAAAGTCGGTTCTCCTTTCTCTATTCCCAAAGCGGCCCTTACTTTAGCCGGATTTGCACCGGAATTTTCCGCCGAGAACTACATTTCGCTGGAAGAACATCTGAAAGCCTTCGGCGCAGGACTCGAAATTACCTTATTAGCGGCAATTCCTGCGGGTTCGGGGTTAGGAACCAGTTCCATTCTGGCTTCCACCGTTCTCGGAGCTATCAATGATTTCTGCGGACTGGCATGGGATAGAAACGATATTTGCAGTTATACGCTGGCATTAGAGCAGTTGCTGACCACCGGCGGTGGTTGGCAGGATCAATATGGCGGTGTTTTTCCCGGTGTCAAGTTGCTTCAGTCCGAAGCCGGTTTCGAACAGAATCCTTTAGTGCGCTGGCTGCCCGACCAACTATTCACCCATCCCGACTATCGCGACTGCCATTTGCTTTACTACACAGGCATCACCCGTACAGCGAAAGGAATATTAGCCGAAATCGTCAGCTCCATGTTCCTCAATTCCGGTCCGCACCTCAGCTTATTAGCCGAGATGAAAGTACACGCAACAGACATGAGCGAGGCTATTCTACGTGGTAATTTCGAGAACTTCGCCGGTCTGATTAATAAAACCTGGGCACAAAACCAGGCGCTGGACAGCGGTACAAACCCTCCGGCGGTAGCAGCCATTATCGAGACAATCAAAGACTATACATTAGGATATAAATTACCCGGTGCAGGCGGCGGCGGTTATTTATATATGGTAGCTAAAGACCCGCAAGCCGCAGGACAGATACGACGGATACTGACAGAGCATGCTCCTAATCCACGAGCACGTTTTGTTGATATGACTCTTTCCGACAAAGGGCTGCAAGTTTCACGAAGCTAATAAAAGAATAGAGGTTGTGTCAAAAATGCTGACACAACCTCTATTCTTTTAAATGTAATTATTTTATAAAAAATATATCAACGATCTTCACAGACAGTTGATATATGGGGTAAAAAAAGCATATCGGAAATCAAACCGATATGAAAGTGTCGGTTAAGATATACCGCTGTATTCTTCCTAACCAACGAAAAATGTAGGGTTCTTCATCTTATAGTATGAAGTTAGGGACCTACATATAGCAATTCAATATAAAATGTAACATATAATACTAATATTCAGATCAATATGCTATTTAAGGACTATTTAAGAAGATAGCTTCTCATATAACATAACTGCTTTTATCAACTGTAGATTCTCCCTGCAAAACCAAGGAAAGTCAACACAACGGAAATCAACACGATATTCATTAAGCAGATCGTAAAAGCGAATATCCTGTATCAACTCACGAACTGAAATGAACAGAAGCAAATACTTCTTCCTTTTACAATAAAACAATGCTTTCTGCAGTTCTGCATAGGCAATATTTTCTCCTGTTTTACATTCTGAGGTTTCTTCATCACAAAAAGACAATTGAATCTTTAACGAATTATTCCGTTCCAAATATTCAGTCAATCGTTCTTGTACTACAGGAGAGGAAGTATTACCATATAATACAACATCTTTATATTCCATATCCGATATTTCCCCAGAAGGAGTGCTTTTCAAGTCAGAACACAACATTTTATATTCTTTAAAGAGGCTTTGTTTCGTAGGTCTTCGTAATTTTTCAACAGAATAGAAAGCATACCTGAATACAAAATGTGTCCCCCGCTTCTCTATTGTTTCCTGTTCTGAGAAAAAAGCATGTAAACGCCTTTTATTGGTTTGAAGAGATTGCTTGGGAATATCTTCAAGCGTATTGGTGATATATTCGACTACCGTCTTTTTCATATATCACAGATTTATCTGTCACTTTTCTCCATATCCATAGCCGTAGCCATAACGTTTACCATAACCGTAGTACTTACCGTACTTGCCGTAGCCGTAGTAATAACCGTATTTTCTCTTTTTCAAGTCCACACCGTTGATTACGGTACAAAGCTTAGACAACTTCTTCTCAATAGCCAACTCATTGATCAATGTATATTCGGCTTTATGAGTATAGTCGGCACGACATACGTATACTGACAAGTCAGCCACACGACCTACCAATAAAGTATCGGTTACCATACCGATAGGGGCAGTATCCATTATCACATAGTCGAAGTTCTGCTTCAAGATTTCTATGGCTTTATCCAGACCGTTACGAGCTAACAACTCCGTTGGATTAGGAGGCACAGCACCACCCGGAAGAACAAACAGATTCTTATTGACATCAGAAGGTTGAACAAGTTCCATTAGATCCGTTTCAGGATTGGAAAGATACTGAGTAATGCCTTTCTCTTTATTGGAGAGATGGAATACTTTATTCAGTCCCGGCTTGCGAATATCGAGTCCGACAATCACGACCTTCTTTCCCAAAAGAGAAAGACTGATAGCCAGGTTTGCCGAAACAAACGATTTTCCTTCTCCACTGACTGTTGAGGTTACAAGGATAACCTTCTGATCATTATCGAGCATAAACTGAAGATTGGTACGAATATTACGGAAGGTTTCACTCATCAGATTATTCTTGTTCTCGAAGACAGCAATAGAACCATTCTTATCATTCTTTTCGTCAGTCAATGGAATATCACCTATAATAGGAACACTCGTCAGTTTTTCTACGTCGGCACGACCTTCTATCTTGAATTTCGTCAGTTCAATCAGGTAAATGATGCCAACAGGAATCCCAACACCCAACACCAATGCAATTAAATAAATCATAGAGCGTTTGGGAGATACCGGAGTATCATCAGCTATCGCTTCATCAATAATCTTCGCATTATTTGCAGTAGCAGCTAACGCAATTGCGTTCTCTTCACGTTTCTGCAACAACATCAGATACAACCCTGCTTTAATTTCCTGCTGGCGGGCAATGCTTACATAAGCACGTTCCTGCCCCGGAGCGTTACTGATACGACGAGAGTAGCGGCTTGCCTCACGGTCCAGATTTGACTTGGTTATCATCAACCCCTGCAAAGTTCCTTCAAGAGTAGCCTGTACATTAGCTTTCATAGCACGAATACTCGTATCCAGATTCACAATAGCCGGGTTATTCTCTGTTGATGTACGTAGCAGACGTTTACGTTCCACCAACATTTCATTATAACGTTCAATCGCACCAATCAAGGCAGCATCCTGTAAACCAACATTACTTGGTAATACTTCATATTCATTACCTCTCAAGTATTTACGCAAGTCATTCACCAGACTGATTTGAGTACGGTTCTCCACACTCTTCTTTTCATATTCAGCATTACCGGCTAAGGCTATCTGAGCTTCACTCGTCAAGTCCGTGATACCTGCGTCACGCTTAAAGGTTTCCAAATCCGCTTCTGTACTTCCCAGTTCTTTTGAAATAATACTAATACGTTCATCAATAAACTCAGCAGTCTTCTGGGCGATTTCGTTTTTATCATTATTCGTATTACGATTATACATCTCCAGTAATTGGTTGATAAAATCCTGTCCACACTGCAAACTGGAATTTTTTAATGATATCACAGCCACAGAAGTAGTCTTGGAGGTTGGCGCAATAGACAAGCTGCTGCAATACCCCTTTGCCACTCTCATCGGTTTGTTGATAGTCGCAGTTATATGACGTACGTTCTTCTCTAACCGAGGTACTTTCGTACCATCCTGCAAAGTTACCGAGTCAACATCTTGAAAGAAAGCCAATGTACCTTCATCAGTCGGGAAGATAGCAGGTAGTTTCTCAAAATGCTTCTGATATTCTTTCTCACCAACAGTCACATTCACATCTATACTTCCTTTAGGCTGCAGCATCATTTCCACTACCATCGGAGAACTTAGTTTCTCAGCCTCCTGAGGTGTCAAACTTACTTGTACCGGAGATGTCTTGTATAAACTTTTAGCCGGAAACTCATCCTCGTCTTTATAAGTTATATACAAGTTTAATTGATTAACAACTTCTTTTACAAGCGTTTTTGAGCGTAGGACTTCCAACTCGTTATCAATATTCTTAGAAGAAGTCATCAGACCACTTAACCCCATATCCTCCAATTCCGAAGAAACTCCCGAACCTCCGCCCTTCTTCTCATCTTTTATTAGAACGGTGGCTGAAATATTATAAATGGGAGTAGCCCAATGCAGATAAAACCATGCACCAACAAGGCAGAGCAACACTGTCCCTACAAACCAAGGCCAATGAATAATATATTTAAAAAGCAATGTCCGGAAATCTATTTGTTCTTCAGCCATTTGGCGTTCCTTCCCGTTTTGATTTTCTTCTTTCATGACTCTTTCTTTTTATTTCAAGATGTTAAACAACAAGCTGGCAATAGAAACAAGGATAGAAGTAGCAGAGAACCATAAGCTTGTACTAGTTCCGATATCTGAGTTTCGTGCTTTCGCCTTATTCGGAGTAACGTATATGATATCATTCTGCTGCAGATAGTAATAAGGGGAAAGAATAGTCTCAGCCTTATTCAGATCCAATGGAATTATTTCCTGCTTGCCATTAGCATTCTCCCGTATTAGTTTTACATCATCACGCAAACCATATACGGTCATATCACCTGCCATAGCCAAAGCTTCCAGAATGTTCACTTTTTCATTGGAAATCGTGAATGTACCGGGACGGGCAACTTCTCCGATCACAGAAATCTTATAATTTACCATACGTACTGTTACAATAGGAGTTTCAGTAATATAAGGTTTCAGTTTTTCAACGATCATTTGTTCGGTTGCCTTCTTGGTTAGGCCACCAACATGAAGTTCACCCAATACGGGGAAGTTGATATTACCGTCGTTATCCACTAGATATTGTTGCAATACAGGCTGAGTAGTTGTATTACTCAAAACTACATTATTCTGCGTAGCCACTGTCAAATTGAAAGGTGCTGCTAATTCAGGACTCGTACATGACACCACTATCGTTAATAGGTCCTTGGGCATAATTTTGGCATCATAAAGCTCTGCATCTCGGGTATTGTACAATACAACTTCCGCATCCTGCAGATAAGGTACTTTTTTGTAAGACTGGCAAGCTGTTAACAGAAAAGCTGCCAATACGTAATAGCCTAGTTGTTTCATTCTCTTCATATATTTCTTTCTATTGTTTTTATTCTATCGTCATAAAACCCAATCATTTTTATCGATCATCTCTCCTATATGCCCCATCTTTTGCTTCAAATATGACAGAAGGTTCTATAACATTTATTGTATGCCATGCCCCTGCAGGTATTTGGATACCAAATTTACCTTCTGCAGGAGATAGTATTTGTCGTGAAACCTCTTTAAAGTTTTTTTGTCTTATCACATCACCACAATAGGAAGTTACCTCATGAACGTATCCATTCACTTCTTCATAGATGATTTCTTCTAATTTACCAACAAGACATATTACAGTTTCCGTCGTCTTTTCATGTCGATGAATAGGCACCTCTGTTCCTGGCTGCAAAGCGTTGAGCATACGTTGGCTGGTATCGGCAGGTGAGGTACGCAAATCGAAGTTCTGACGCAAACGTGGATTCTCCATAGCTTGCTCAAATAACTTATCTAAAAATTCTTTATCAAATTCCATAATCGTTATTGTTTCAATGATATGAGATATTCTTCATGTAAATGATAGTATTTTTTCATGAACAAGATGTAAGTAATAGCCAATACAACCAATGTGCCAATCAAATACAGCCAATGAGCAAGCACTGTATTGGGACAGAGATAGATAAATCCAAGAGAAATCAATAACTGCATAATCATATACAGAGATGTCACCTTTACATGTCCAATCTTTAATTCATTAGCCATAATCTGATAAGCATGCTTACGATGAGCCTCACCCAAGTTCTCGTGCAACATAATACGATGTACAATAGTTAGGCAACCATCCACACCATATACTAATAAGAATATCAGCCAAGTAATATCCCCTGTCTTAATTATCACATTCCCCAACAGAAACAACATGATAAAGGCAATACCAATAGAGCCGACATCCCCAGCAAAACATTTGGCCTTACCTTTCGGACGGAAATTAAAAGTACAAAACACCAATAAAGCGAGAATCGTTGATATAATCAAACTCTGTTTTATAAAAGCACCATTCATATTCACCAATGCCAACGGAATCAATACAGCCAAAGAGTATCCTGCCGTAATGCCATTAATTCCATCCATAAAGTTTATTACATTCGTTGCACCGACATATACTATTAGTGCCAATAGTATAATCCACCACATTGACCAATGTAATATACCAAGTTGGTAGAATGCCATTGCCGCAGCTGTAAATTGAGCGACCAATCTTACAAAGTCCGGTAATGAATGGATATCATCTACAAAGCTAACGCCTGCCACTAATGTCAGACCTACTAGAAACCAAGGATATTGAAACCCGAAAAAGGCACTCCAAACCCATACACTAATCAAGAATATTATACCGCCACCACGTAATACTATCGTAGAGTGTGATGAACGTTCGTTGGGTTTGTCGATGATGTTACATTTATCTGCAATACGGAAATAGAGGAACTCTGCCACAAATAATAAAATGAATATTATAAAATATGTTATCATATCATCCATATTTAGATTATTGCAAATCTTCAAATTATTGAAATTTTTCACTCACACACATAGAATTTTAATTTACAGCGAAGGGATTTCTTTTAATCTAGAACCCCAATTTGAATACTTACCCTCCGATTAGCAATTCTTCACCTCGTTCAGATATGCCTTTACCACTATCTGACGGTCAAACTCCCGCTCCACTTTCTCGCGTCCTGCCTTGCCCATAGCAACTTTAGCTTCAGGTGTAAGCAGGATGAACTTTTCTATCTGACGAGCAAGACTTTCACCGTCGCCAGTATTAAAAAGATAACCAGTTTCACTATCCTCTATCACATCCATTGTGCCATTGATCTTTGAACCAATGCAAATTCTGCCCGTTGCAGCCGACTCCAGCAGCACATTTGGTACACCCTCACCACCATGTGAAGGCAAAATGATACAATGACACCTTTCTATCCATCGGTCAATGTCCTTGCGGAAACCGATGTACTCCACCCATCCGACCTTCTGAGCCTCCTCAACCAACTGCATATACTCAGGCTGCTCGTTCCAACCTGCTATCAGGAATTTGGTGTTAGGATATTTTCTCTTGATAATCTCCGCCGCCTGCAGGTACTGGTCAATACCTTTCAGTTTCATCACACGACCTATGAAGAGAAACCTAATCTCATCGTCATCCGGCAATGGCTTGAAAGCATGTTGCTGAAGGTTACAGCCCGAACCAGGAAGCATAGCATAGTTATCTTTCACAAGTCCCTCCTTGATGAAAAAATCCCTGTCACCCGTATTCTGGAAGAACACCTTATAACATTTCTTGATGCTCAACTTATACAGTATCTCGCAAATAGTACTCACCACACTCCTCTTCAGGAATGTTGCGCCTGTACCTGTGATGTTACACACCTGACGGTACTTACCGTTACTCACCATCGTGCCATAGATGTTTGGCTTGATGGTATAGCTGAAGATAATGTCAGGATTCACTTGCGGAATCATCTTCTTATAGAAGCGGATAAGTTTCAAGTCCTTCATTGGATTCACACCACGCCGGTCAATCTCTGTCTCTATAATGTGACAGCCCAAATCCTCGAAATATTTGTTCTCCTCACTCTTTGGGAGCGAGAGATACAGTTCGTGACCTTCTTTCACCATCTCATTGATCATCTCCTTACGGAACGAATAAAGTGTAATGAAATGATTAGCCAAAAACAGTATTCTTTTCTTTTCCATTATGTATCATTATCTGATTAATCTAAAGTCTTGATTACTCGACAAGGATTGCCTACAGCTACACAATTGTCTGGTATATCTTTTACTACCACACTTCCTGCCCCTATCACCACATTATTGCCGATAGTCACACCACCTATGATAGTCACATTCACCCCCAGTGTCACGTTATCACCTATTATCGGTCGGTTGTCGTTATCTCCATCCACTTTGTTGCCAAGGGTTGTCAGATGCCGGCATGAGAAGTTCCGTCCTATGCTTTTTGCATTGATCTCACTTGAGAAAGGGTGAGCGAAATATGCACCCTCACCTATCATTGTGGTCTTCGAAATCACGAAATACTTATCCCCTGGACGATACCAACCGATGACTGCCCCCACTATAGTCCCAGCCCTGTGATAGAACAAATTACGAAAATAGCGATCCGTATGCAGATAGTATAGAAACATCACACCCAGTCTCATGTTCAAGTTCGATTTTTTCATACGCCTATCAAGATCTGCATTGATTGTCTCACGAAGGCTCCTCTTGCAAAAATAAATAAGAATATGTGGAATATACAGCCAACTGAAAAGTATAGACTCCGTGAGTCTCAATTGATCTCTAAGCTTACGTTTGTTCATCATGCAGCCTCCCAATATAATGGGAAAGCTACTTCTCTATTTACCCCCCGTTAGTAATTTATCACTACATTCTTCAATAGTCTTGATTACTTTAGCTGGAAAACCTACTGCCACACTCCATGCTGGGACATCCTTGGTTACCAAAGCTCCACTTCCAATGATAGCACCATCACCTATGTGAACCCCAGGCATGATTGTAACATTTAATCCCAGCTGACATCCTTTGCCAATATACACATCCTCATAAATGAAAGGTAGATGCAAGGCCGATTTTCCTTTGCAGTACAACGAGATATCACGTTTATGACAGAGTATAGTCACCCCATTACTGAGAATAACATCATCGGCAATGTGTATCCTTTGAGGATTACCGAAGTCCATCCTCACCATGTGGCCAATATGCACATTCTTGCCCAAATCACATCCGCAGAGTCTCCAGATGGCAGGACGGATAAACTTCTTGTTCAGTGGTTCGAGGAAATACCCCTTATACGAATATGTAAACAGAGCTCTTTTCACCACCGTACTGATTGCGAAACCAATAAGACCGAAGAAAGTGATATCACCATGCTTCTGCACATCATTCAGCAGTTTCATTTTGTGTAACACTCTATAGGTGAGGGTAGGATTAATATTCTTGATACCTTTATTCATATAAAACGCTATATTTTTTTGATTTTCTTTGCAGGAACTCCACCTACAATTGAATTAGATTCTACATCTTTTGTCACCACCGCTCCTGCTGCAATAATAGACCTCGAATTAATCGTAATACCAGCCATAATTCTACATCCACAACCCACCCATACATCATCACATATTTTGACAGGAGTATGATCTATTGGATTATATTTTATGGGCATTTCATAATTTTCCCATGTATGATTAACAGATAAGATGGATGTATTATGTGCTAAAGAAACATCATTGCCTATTTCTATTCCACCTGAACCTTCTAAATAGCAAAATGGATGCACTGAAACATTATCACCAAAAGATATGTTGTGGATATTTTCTAAAAATACATATTGTTTAATTGAAACATTGTTTCCACAGTTTTTAGCCAATGTTTTGACGAGTATATAACGGATAGCTATTCCCGTTTTTCCTCCAGTGTTTCTAAAAAGATGCAGCATTTTGATTCTCATATTATAAGGGATTTTTTCTCCTATTTTTGAGAGAATGTTTAATACTTTGCTATAACGAGAGTAAAGATTTCGTCCTGTTGACATGGTTAACATTTTAGCAATAATTCAAACTCAGATTTTAGTCTATTCCTAAGTTGATTAATCTCAACTTTTTCTTTTGCAAAACCATTTGTTTTACTAGCTCTATTAATAATTGTCGAATGATTCTCAACTAGTTCTCTAACTGTTTCTTCAAGAGTAGTGAGATTGTTCACCACTACACATCCTGGAATTCTTGTAGCATAATCGATAGATGCAACAGAATCTGGTCCAATTGCCATCATCATTGATCCAGATTGCATACAATCTGTAATCTTAGTTGAGAAAGACAACCTCACAATCTTCATCTGTTCTTCATCAAAGGATTCTACATGTAGAACGATATCAGCATCCTTCATGATTTGTTTAATCTCTTCAAAAGGTCGTGCATTGTGAAGAGTCGAAGCTCCTTCTATATTCAATATTGAAAGGACCTCCTCGTCAACAGGGGTACCGGAAAAAATATCAAGACGAGCCTTTTGAGTGTCATCGTTCACTTTGGCTATAGCTTTGGCTAAAGCTCCCAAAATCTTATCCCTATGGTAAAACAGATTGCCTGCATAAACGAATCTAACAGGTGTATTTACAAATCTTTTAGGTTCACTAATATCACACCCTTTATGAAGTAGTTGAAATGATTTACCGTACAACTTACAATACTCATCACACATTCTTTGAGAGATAGCATAACATTTATCAGACATTGAAGCAATTTCTAAAAGACGTTTGTTTTTTAACTTTCTTACAAAATAGAAAGAAGGAACGTTGTGTCTAAATAAATCATCAACATAGTAAGAAATAATCTTTGCATTTGTATGAGACTTTATATATTTTAATGCTTTATGATTAAGAGGGTCATAAGAGCCAAAACAAAATACTAAATCAGGATTACATTCAGCAATAAACTTCTTAAAGGACTTGTTTTTCCATAAATCTGTGGTATAAGCCAAATTATATGCAAATTCAAAAACTGTCCTATTTCGTTTGGCTGTACTAATAATCTTTACCTCTTTTGAAGGATTCTGACCATTTCCAGAATTACTATCGTATCTGAATCGTTTTCCTATCTTTGAAGGGCGAAACAAATTTTTGACGATTGAAATCGGTGAAACAGAATAGTATTCACTACACACGTTATTATTAGGCATAGCTTCCCTTGAGTACAAACAAAAGAAATTTACATCCTTCCATCCATTAAAGAAATTAGAGAGAGTATTACCACTTGCAATGCGATCATCCCATGCAGCTTTTGTAATTACAAGAATATTCATATAGATACCTATTTATACTTCTTTTCTTTCATTTTTAATACGTACACCTTGTACTTAAAACCATCATAAGCCGCCTTATAACAACAATCACTAAAACTTTTTCATGAACTGCAAAGACATAAATCAGAGTCTGTCAATCCAAAGAAACCGCTCAATGGTTTATGTATTATTTACCCAAGAAAGGAAACATTCTATATAATCTACCCTCAACCCGTCTGAAGAATTTTACTATTGGACTTGGAGCAACGATAGCATATATCAACTTCTGATATCCTATATCCTCTGTAACAGTTTTAGGATGTTTGAGAGGAAATTCAAGCTCATAAATTGGGGCAAAGAAAATACATCTATGAGCACGGGGCATTGTGTTAAGTGTTCCTGTAGAGTGAGTTGCATCGGTAGTTAATCCAATATTCTTAACAAGATTACAAGTTGGAACAATATTAAGACGATTATTTAAATACATACTTGAACCGAGAATACCTTCGTAATGCGCTTTCCCAGATTCCTTCTGTTTCTTCCAAGTATTAAATACTCGGTCGTAATACTTGCCCAAAAGATTCTTAAGACAATATTTCTGATACTCATCGTCTACAAATGAGTAATTAGGATCCCAAGTATCAATCACACGTTTCCATGAAGCCCACCCTGTTATAGCACCAGTCTTGGTAAAAATGTAGCTCGTTCCTGACTTGTCATAATGACCAAGATGGTTCATGCCACATATCATATTGATGCGCTCATCATCCTTGTATTTTTCAAGAAGTTCTTCACAGAAATAGAAGAAACTATCTGACACAACATCATCATCCTCAAGAACGATTCCACGATCTTCTGTTTCAAACATCCATTTTTGGGCAATGTACTCAGATGGATCGCAACCGACATTCTTGTCCTGATAGAATGTGTGTACCTCACACTCCCAATCTACCTGAGAAACAATATCGCGACATGCCTGAATTCCTGGCATATCAGATTCGCGACGTGCCCCATCTTGATAGAGATAGAGTTTTGTTGGCCTGACTTTTTTTACGCACTCAAACACTTGTCTCAGTACTTCGTCGCGGCAAAAGAAAATCAACAAAACTGGAACTTCAAATTTTCTTTCCATTAAACAAACGAATAATATTAATATTATAAATAGTGTTCTAACAACTGCATATCTTCCCAAAAGAATTTATACTCACTATGGGAATTGACAGCGTAATAAATAAAAAAGAGGTTTATACAGAAAAACAATTCATTCCTATAAAATGAAGTACGAGATATTGCTCTTGGGAGCAAAACCAATACATAGATATTAAAATAAAGAATGACACGCATAAGGGGACTATCATTTCCAAGTAATGGAATCCAAGCAAAAGTCAGACAAAAAACATTAAATAAACTCAAGATCTCTCTATTGTCTTCATATTTTAATCTATTCCATATAAACAATGAAATCACAAAGTAAAAGATATCCAACAATATCGGTAGCGGAATCTCAACAGCCTCATATTCTGATGCAACAAGAGCCAAGTTGACAAAATAATTTCGCCCCATCAAGAAAATAATGAATGTTACACCATACAAATATAGCAGTAGTTTGTTTTTTTTTATAGAATACAACACAGGAACTAACAATAAAAATACTGATGACTTGTGAATGATGAATGCCACTATAAAAAGCAATATGCACTTCCGGTATTTCTTATCAATAAAGGAAAATAGAAAGAGGATACTCAAGGCTACGGATAATGTTTGTCTTAAACCTGTAATAGAATAGAATCCATAAAACAAGGCAGAATACCCCAAGTTGACAGTTAAAACCTCCAATATGTTATTGGTATACCTTAATAGCAATTTGGCATAAGCGTAAAAAAATACAATAGCTATTAAGAACAGAAATACTCTAAAATCACCCGAAAAAACTTGAAATATTTTTTCGAGTAACAAATATCCCGGATCTTTTCCATCACCATATAGATAAGTATCAGGAAAACTCCTAAAGACCTCTTGCCATGTTGTATATTTGACAGCCTCAAATTTCAGATAATAATTGTATGTATCTGCACCTACAGCAACATTTCTAAGTGCAGACTGAAGTCCTAACACTATTGCAGAGAATGTGATATACTTTCTCCGACTACTGTCAGTGTTGTATTGATTATAATTCAAATAACCAATAACCAATATGACAACGAATAATAACTTATAAGTCATAATCAGTTAAAAATGATACTCTTATATAGTTCTATGTATTTCATATAATTTTGATTCCTATCGAATGTATGTTTTATCCATGAAATGCAATCTTCTTCGAAGCATTCTTTCCCTTTTGATAATACATCAACTGCCATACTCCACATTGTTTCCGAATTACCATTTTCCACAGCAAAGCCACACTTTCCATCCACTGTCTCCTTAACACCAGTATTTGAGTAGGTAATAACAGGAGTACCGCAGGCTTGAACCTCTACATTAAGAAGCGATAAGGATTCTTCGCGCGTGCAGTTGACCATCACATCAGCAGCACAATAAATCTCACGAATAGCCTCACGCGAAGATACGAAACCAATGTTAATCATCTTATCTGTCAATCGTCTCTCGTCACAACCTGTTCCAATGAATACCATACACATATCATCGGTGAGACGAGAGGCAAAAAAATCAAAAGTTTTTCGGTTGATTGCCATAAACCATTTATTGGCAGGAGCAAGAATTATCTTTTTGCCTTCAAGATTGTGCTTCTTTCGGAAATCGGACTCAACAGGATGGAAGTATTCTGTATCTATACCATTGTAAATGGTCAAACACCTAGCTTTCTTGAACACCGTCTTATGAGCCTCCTCAGTTATCCAGTTAGACACACCTACACCTATCAGGTTCACAATACTGCCAAACAGTTTCTTGCGGTCTGCAAGAATTTGGGAAGAATTATCCCATAGATATGCAGCTGTCTCTTGATAGCGACGCGGACACTTACCACACTCCATAAGCCATTTTTCACATTCCACACTTGTATAGTGTGAACATCCGCCTGTATAGAACCAGCAATCATGTAGAGTGGCAACTACAGCTATCTTCCGCTTTGCTGCATATTTCAATAACATTGGAAGGTTGATATAACAACCATGAAGGTTATGGATATGGATAATATCTGGTTTGTATTGATCAAGAAAAGATAGGAATCTACGAGTGGAAAGATGGGAAAAATAGCCTTGCTTTCCGCTGATACGAGCCAAAACTGCATGTAGTTTGTTGGAAATAAGGTTGCCCATCTTATAGCCTCCCCTTACTTCTCCTCTGCTATACGGAAAGGCGACAACACACTCTATCCCGTTACAAATGCATATATCTTGCAAGTCACGAACGATGATACCGGTGCTTCCGTAACCGTAACAAGCATTAATTTGAATGATTTTCATTATTTTCTAAATATGTTTCAATAACGGAGCAAACTATAACTTCTTGCAAAGTTTATTAATAGGTGAAAGAACGAGTTCTTTTTCATTTTCGTTCATTGCAAATAAGTACATCACTGTGGCGTATGACCACACAAAACAAATTCCTTTAATCACGAACCCTAACCATGAATCAAGACTTATCACAGCGTTTATTGTAAAACCTAAAACAAAGCATAAAACCAATGGTATCGAAAGTTTCACAAACGTATCCTTAAAAAATGACATTACGTTTATATTCAAATCCTTGTAAAAAATAATATCCATACCAATAGTCCTGACCATATAAGCCACAAATATCGACACACAAATACCTAAGGCACCAAATATTGGGGCTAAAGAAACAGCCAAAACGATATTGACGAGAGCCATCAGTATATATACTATTGCTAATTTCTTTATTTTATTCTTTGCGAATATTGTTTGATTACCAATTTCTTGTGGTAACTGGAGCAAACATGGTACAATTACAAAGAGGGCACATAAATAACTATCCTTGAATTCTGCACCAACCCAAAGTTGAATAAAATGTTTACCAAAGCAGATCACACCAAAAACAATAAGTGCTGTGATATATATTTGAATACGCCCTATTTTCACCATTAAAGGTAGTACATCGCCATTATCATTCGAAACGATTCTCGACACTTTTGGCAAAAACATTCCATTGATAGCATTTGCAAATGTGTATGTATAACCCTCTAAAGTTGTTGCTATACCCAATATGGCAATAGATGTAGAACCGGATAATGCACCTAAAATACTTGGTGCAATATTAAATATAAAACGCTGAGCGATAGACATTATAGTTACCCAACCAGAGAACCCTACAATCTCCTTAAACTCTCTTTTTTCGAAATATCGCCAGCTAATGCCTTGATGTGTGAATTTCCTTATACAAGAGACCTTTAGTAATATCATTATCAGTCCTGCAATAGCATTTACAGATACAAGGGAATATAGACCTCCACCTGAGAGCAGGCAAACAGACATTGCCAGAACTATTATTAGTTTGTGCGCAACATCACATAACTTGAGCTGTATAAACTTTTCGTGGGCTGTGAGCACTCCGTTAATGGGGATAAACGGAAATGAAATGACAGAGTAAATGGCAGCAATTACATATACAATTTTAAAACGTTCAATCTCGACTAAAGTTAGTTCCTTGTACAATTGTGGTATAAAGAAATACACTCCGACTAAAACTAACATCATTACGATATCTATAATGATGTATAGCCTATAAACAAGCCCCATACAATTATCGGCCTTATCTTGACGCCCTTCGGCTAAGTATTTAGCAATAAAACGCGTTACCGCGGAACTAAGTCCAAAATCAAACACAAATAATGATATGACGGACATAGCAAGTGTATAAAGCCCAAAGTTCTCACGTCCTATGGAATGTATCATCCATGGAGTGTATAACAGTCCTGCCAAGATATTGACACCTATTGCCAAATAGGACATCAATGCTCCCAATTTCAGTTGTCGAGATGAAGTCATAATATGTTAATAGCGCTCAAGATATGGATAAGTTGATTACTTGTCAATTTTGATACTGCCAAAAACAGAAGTTCAGCCATTGCTAATACAGGAACAAACTAAAGCGTACCCCAACCATTGATTATCAAACAGCTACCCCCCAAAAGTCACTTGTATGTAATGGAAAACATAAGATTTCCAGTGTTACAGAAAAATCAGATAAAGTCTATATAAAGTTTCTCACCTTCTTATAAACACAGCCCATGTGTACTTTTCTGATTTCAACAAAAAAACCAAATACGAAAAAGAATAATGGTATATAAAACCATATACCCATGTTCCTAATACAGATACTGAGTTCAGACCACAACAAGAGTACACTGTCAAAATTATGACAAATCTTTTCGTCATGCCGATCCAATTTATTTCTCCCAATGTTGCTATATCCTCGATTATCCATACTTTATTCTTTTCAGATCTACACTCCTTTACTTTATAAGGGTGATAACTCTCTTCATTCTGCTATCAATTTAGCTAATTCATCACAAAACTTCATATCCAATCCATACAAAATCTCATTCCCGCTCTGTCCTTCCTTACTTGCACGAATGATTGCTTCAGCAATCTTTTCGGGCGTCTGCTCGTCATAGAAGAACAGATTATCTGCAACTGCCGACTGAACAATGACAGGAATACGGATAGAAACCACTTTAAGCCCATTGGATAGATAGACAAGCACTTTGGAAGGAAAAGAGGTAGCATTGAATGCAGCAGCTGGATTCTGCGTACTCAACCCAATATGACATTTCTGAATAAAGTGTTTATATGCATCTCCCTTTAATTCGCCCTCAAAAGTAACGATAGCTTCTGATTTTGCCTGTACATCTGCCACAAAAGTTTTAATTTCTGTCGGATCACCGAAACCGCAAATATGTATATGATAGTTTTTAGGAAGAAATGCAGCAGTTGCAGCTGCAGCTGTTGCTCCGCCCTTGTTCGGATCGAGTGTTCCACCATATACTACATGAATCTTTCCGTCCGAAAACTTCTTCTCTGTGACATTTTCAGTGGCATATACGCCATGAATCACAAGCGATGGTTTCTGTTCTATATTTACCTTCTGGTCCAAAAGTTGTGTCGGGAAAATATACTTCTCGCAAACCTCTATAAATCGATATTCATTAAGGCTTCTACTGATTGTCTGTTTGCACACGTCTTGATAAATTTCCTCAATATCTCCAATAATACGGATTGACTTCATCTTCCAAAGTTTGAGGAAAGCTGCATCATACCCCAGACTATGATATACTATGACTTGTTCTTGCTTCTTCAGGTTCAGCAGACACCAAAAGAAAAACTGCAGTTCCATGAACCATCGATATACAATTCTGATGGGAGATTTTGTTCTTCCAAAACTTGCAAAATACAGATAGGTATTCTCTCCTTTAGTTTCAACTGATGCTGGAAGGAAGTGAGATTCAGCACTCGATGCTCTAGATATGATATCTACACCATATCCCAGTCTGTTCAGCACATTGATGATATAGTCTATCTTTGTATCGGCTGCTGGACTATTATCTCGTCGCTTCCCCTGTTCCATGCAACCATGGTAAGTAAAAAACTTGATTCTCTTGTTTATGCTCATTAATTTGTTTATCAAAATGGTAATACTTAGACTCTTGTCCTACCCCATCAGTCTTTTTCATTTTTATAGGTAATCCTACTACAATGTAATTGGAAGGTACCGACTTGGTGACCACAGAATGCCCAGCAACGACCGAGTTTTCTTTAATGATTACATCTTTGTTAATATTAACGTTATAGCCTAACTGGACGTGATTTTGTATCTCAATATCCTTTGCCGTATTAGTACGTTTACCAGATTCAACAGACATGATTGAGTGTGAATCAGTGTTGGTGACATGTACTCCTTTTGAAAACATACAATCTTTACCTATTATAATCTTAGTGCTATTTTCTGCAACTGATAATTCTGTCTCCTCAATGGCAGTGCCCGCACCAATACGAATTTCACAATCGTGATCCTCGAACCATACTCTCCCTTGTTAAAAAATGACTCCTCCTTTGATAACAAGGCGGTAATTGTTGCCATAGATGAAGATGCGAACATCTTTCGGCAGGCGGCTTCTCACATCTATTGTGTTATTAACACCGACAATTTAAAAACCACAAAATCTTCATAACAGTTTTATTATTAAAGAATTACCTCCTCCTATGTATTATATAACCACTTGATACGGAGAGAGATGACGTTAATTATTCTGTTCATAGCTTATGTATTAGTTTTTGAAGTATACGGATGATTTGAACCTCGACTTACTTCCGTCCGTGCTCACGCTTATTATTTTTAGAACTTACGCCATACCATTTTATTGACAATACTCACATATGACTGCACAATTTTCACGACTTTTGTGCTAACATTCTCATCCACATAGTCGGGCACAGGAATACCATACTGAGCATTACGACAAAGTTCAACGGCTGTATCTACGGCTTGAAGTAATGATCTTTCGTCAATACCTGCAATGATAAACCCACCTTTATCTATTGCTTCTGGACGTTCCGTTGATGTGCGGATACAGATGGCAGGAAAAGGATAACCTATACTGGTGAAAAAACTTGATTCCTCAGGAAGGGTACCACTATCGCTTACTACTGCAAAAGCATTCATCTGAAGGCAATTATAATCGTGAAAGCCAAGTGGCTCATGCTGGATTACTCGTGAGTCAAGCTCGAAACCACTTGTAGCAAGTCTATTGCGTGAGCGAGGATGGCAACTATAAAGAATTGGCATGTCATACCTCTCTGCCATCTTATTGATAGCATTGAAGAGCGAAAGGAAGTTCTTCTCGGTGTCGATATTCTCTTCACGATGGGCAGAAAGCAGAATATATTTACCTTTTTCTAAACACAGACGCCGATGCACATCGCTCGCTTCTATTTCTGCGAGATTGTTGTGAAGTACTTCCGCCATAGGTGATCCCGTGACATAAGTACGTTCCTTGGGCAAACCGCAATCAGCAAGGTATCTTCTCGCATGTTCCGAGTATGCCATATTCACATCACTGATGATATCAACGATACGACGGTTGGTCTCTTCCGGAAGACATTCATCTTTACAACGGTTTCCAGCTTCCATATGAAAAATAGGTATATGGAGACGCTTGGCTCCAATAACGCTCAGACATGAGTTGGTATCACCGAGTACAAGAACCCCATCAGGCTTGGTCTGTACGAAGAGTTTATAGGAACAGTTAATGATATTACCGCAAGTAGCTCCCAAATCATCACCTACAGCATCCATATAAACTTCCGGCTCTGCTAATTTCAAGTCCTTGAAGAATATACCGTTGAGATTGTAGTCGTAATTCTGACCAGTATGAGCAAGAATCACATCGAAATACTGACGACATTTGGTGATGACAGCCGCCAAACGGATAATCTCGGGACGAGTGCCGACAACGATTATCAGCTTTAATTTACCATTATCCTTGAATTTTATATCTGAATAATCGAATTTAGGTTGTTTTTCCATATTATCTTTCTACTTTATCAAAGTATGTATCCGGCTTATTAGGATTGAATACCTCATTGCAGTACATCACTGTCACCAGATCTTCCGTATCAGAAAGATTGATGATGTTATGAGTATAACCGGGAAGCATGATGACAGACTGTATTTTCTCTCCGCTCACCTCATAGTTAAACACTTCGTCTGTTCCTTCCTTACGAAGTTGAATAAGAGCATGCCCACTGACTACAATAAACTGTTCCCATTTGGTATTGTGCCAGTGTTCACCCTTGGTTACACCTGGTTTGGAGATATTAATGCTTACCTGACCACAATTCAAGGTATGTACAAGTTCTGTGAAACTGCCACGTTGATCTACATTCATTTTCAAGTCGAAGATCGCTTTTTCTTTTGGTAAGTAGCTCAAAAAGGTACTGTACAGACGTTTGGCAAATGAATCAGCCGAGATTTCCGGAATCATCAGTGTCTTAGGCATTTCCGCGAATTGATGTAATAAGTCTACGATTTCACCAAGCGTTACCTTATGGGTGACAGGACAATAGCAATATCTGCCGTCAGTCTTCGGTTGTACGTCAAGCCCTTCGAACTCGCAATGATGTTCCTCCCCTTTCAGGGCATGAATCATTTCGTCCACAAGGTCATCAATGTAGAGCAACTCAAGTTCTACACTCGGATCGTTGACCTGTATAGGCAAGTCATTGGCAATATTATTGCAGAAAGTGGCTACGGCACTGTTATAGTTTGGACGGCACCATTTACCGTAAAGGTTCGGAAAGCGATAGACCAAAACCTTTGCTCCTGTTTCTTTGCCGTATTGTAGAAAAAGATCTTCACCCGCCTTTTTGCTACGACCATATTCACTGTCACCAAAGCGACCGGTCAACGAGGCTTGCGCACTGGAGGAAAGCATGACGGGACAAGTGTTATGATATTTCTTCAAGGTATCAAGCAATGTATTTGCAAAACCGAAGTTACCTTTCATGAATTCATCATTGTCTTTAGGGCGGTTCACCCCGGCAAGATTGAATACGAAATCGGCCTCTTTGCACCAATTATCCAGTTGTTCCGAAGTAGAGTCAAGATCGTACTCGAATACGTCACTAATCTTCAGTTCACCATAACAACGAGCCTTACCGTCCTTGATGTTATTAAGTTGGGCACAAAGATTCTTCCCTACAAAACCTTTGGCACCGGTTACTAATATCTTCATAATTTTATTACTGTACGAAGTTGCCCTCACCACTTAACTCCTTCTTTATATAGTCCAAAGCTGCAATCTTGGCTTTGGTTTCTTCCACGTTAAGGATTCGCGTATTGTTTGAATTGAACTCTGTAAGCGTGTTACGCTCTGTCTCACCCTCTTTGAAATATTTGTCATAATTCAATCCACGGTTATCTGCCGGTACACGATAGAAATTGCCCATATCTTCTGCCTTGGCACATTCTTCATTGGTGAGCAATGTCTCATACATCTTCTCACCATGACGAATACCGATAATCTTGATGTCCTCTTTCTTGCCACCAAAAAGTTCACAAACAGCCTCTGCCTGAGTCTGGATGGTGCAAGCCGGAGCTTTTTGAACAAGAATATCACCATTCTGTCCATGTTCGAATGCAAACAATACAAGATCTACAGCTTCTTCCAGCGACATGATAAAGCGCGTCATCGTAGGCTCAGTCAAAGTAACAGGATTGCCACTGCGAATTTGCTCTATCCACAGAGGGATTACAGAACCGCGAGAACACATCACATTGCCATAACGCGTACAGCAAATCTTGGTGTTGCCAGAGTAGCGGCTCTTAGCTACAGCAATCTTCTCCTCAACAGCTTTCGTGATACCCATAGCATTGATAGGATAGGCAGCCTTATCCGTAGATAGACATATCACAGCACCGACGCCAGCCTCGATAGCAGCTGTCAAAACGTTATCAGTACCGATTACATTGGTTTTCACCGCTTCCATCGGGAAGAACTCACAACTTGGAACCTGTTTCAAAGCGGCAGCATGAAAGATATAGTCAACTCCAGGCATTGCGTTCTTACATGACTGCAAATTACGTACATCGCCAATAAAAAACTTGATTTTGTGCGCCACATCAGGATACTTTACCTGATATTCGTGACGCATATCATCTTGCTTCTTCTCATCCCGTGAAAAAATACGGATTTCGCCGATGTCGGTACGGAGGAAACGATTCAAAACTGCATTGCCGAAGGAACCTGTTCCACCAGTAATCATAAGGGTTTTACCTGCAAAAATGCTCATAATGATTTTATCTTTTTATTTTTATATTATCGATTTATAGTTGGTATTTAAATGTACCATAATACTTAGCATACCACTCTGCAAACTTTCTCAATCCCACACGTAGTGATGTTGACGGTTTAAATCCAAAATCTTGTTCCAAAGGAGTCGTATCAGCATATGTCACAGGTACATCTCCGGGTTGCATCGGTACTAGTTTTTTGTGGGATTCAAAGTCATAGTCGTTGGGAAGTACACCTGCACGAATAAGTTCATCCTGAAGGATTGTTACAAAGTCTAAAAGATTTTCTGGAGAATTATTGCCGATATTATATACTTTATAAGGAGGAATTGGCAATCCATCATCACCATTTTTCTTTTCAGGAGCATGCTGCATGATACGGACAACGCCCTCTACAATGTCATCCACATAGGTGAAGTCACGTTTACAATTACCATAATTGAAAACCTGAATGGTCTCGCCCTTCAACAGTTTGTTAGTAAAACTAAAGTAAGCCATATCGGGACGTCCACAGGGACCATAGACAGTGAAAAATCGCAAACCAGTACTTGGTATATTGTAGAGCTTACTGTATGCATGAGCCATTAACTCATTGCTTTTTTTAGTAGCAGCGTAAAGTGATACAGGATTGTCTACCTTATCATCAGTGCTATAAGGCACTTTCTTATTGCTTCCATATACACTGCTTGAAGAAGCATATACTAAGTGCTCCACACCATAATGACGACAAGCCTCTAGAATGTTATAAAAACCAATAAGATTACTTTCAATATAGGCATCAGGGTTAGTGATACTATAGCGTACACCAGCTTGTGCTGCAAGGTTCACCACTACTTGCGGACGGTAATTAGTGAAGGCTGACTCTACGATTTCTTTCTTGGCAATATTGTCTTTTATGAAAACAAATCTGTCACCATAAACCGACAACTCCTCCAAGCGTTCATACTTTAAACGTACATCATAGTATTCGGTTATACTATCAATACCGATGACCTTTATGCTGTCAAACTCAGCCAGCAAACGTTTCACCAGATTGGCTCCAATAAAACCGGCTGCACCGGTCACTAAAACCACTTTATTCTCCGGACTGACGTTGTATGTTACCATAAAATTAATCCCTTTGGAAAATGTCACGAGTATATACCTTATCCTTCACATCGTCAAGGCATGCGTCGTAACGGTTAGCGATGATGGCCCGACTGATCTCCTTGAACTTAGTCAGGTTATTTACTACTTTTGAACCAAAGAATGATTCATCGTCTTGCAATGTTGGTTCGTAAATAATAACCTCTGCACCTTTCGCCTTAATACGCTTCATAATCCCCTGAATGGCACTTTGACGGAAATTATCTGAATTTGACTTCATGGTCAGACGATATACACCGATCACTATATTTTGTTCTTTGTGAACATCCCATTGACTGGACGCAGTGTAATAACCAGCTTTAGACAAAACCTGATCAGCTATGAAGTCTTTTCTTGTGCGATTACTCTCTACAATAGCGCTCATCATGTTTTGGGGTACATCCTGATAGTTAGCCAATAGTTGTTTCGTGTCTTTCGGCAAACAATAACCACCATAACCAAAACTAGGATTATTATAATGTGTACCAATACGAGGATCCAAACCAACACCCTGTATTATAGACTGAGAATCTAACCCCTTCATCTCCGCATAAGTATCAAGTTCATTAAAATAGCTGACACGTAAAGCAAGATAGGTATTAGCAAACAGTTTAACAGCTTCCGCCTCCTTCAAACCCATAAAAAGGGTAGGAATATCTTCCTTAATTGCTCCTTTCTGAAGCAAAGCGGCAAAAGTACGTGCAGCCTTCTCTAGAGCAGGAATATCCGCAACAACCTTGATTGCTTCATTTTCCTCTTTAAATTGTTCGCTCTCTATAAATTTTGGATAACCAACAATAATACGACTTGGATATAAATTATCATAAAGAGCCATACTCTCACGAAGAAACTCCGGAGAAAAAAGCAAATTAAACTTCTTTACTCCTTTACGGGCATATTTCAAATAAAGTCCCCGACAATATCCTACAGGAATAGTAGACTTGATTACCATCACAGCATCAGGATTGACACTTAAAACAAGATCTATGACATCTTCTATATGATGAGTATCAAAATAATTCTTCACCGGATCATAATTAGTAGGAGCTGCTATGACTACAAAATCCGCATCACTGTATGCTTTAGCACCGTCAAGCGTAGCAGTTAGATTCAATGCCTTTTCGGACAAATACTTCTCTATATACTCATCCTGAATAGGTGATTGTTTACGATTAAGCATATCTACTTTCTCGGGAATCACATCGACTGCCGTCACCTGGTGATGCTGCGACAAAAGTGTTGCTATACTAAGACCAACATATCCGGTACCTGCAACAGCAATCTTTAAATCTTTCATATCCATTGTTGATTTATGTTAGTGTTATAGATTATTCTGATTATTTATCTAGAACCTCAAACCGAGGCGAATTCTTTGATTTAAACTCCGGTACTACTTTCTTCATCAACCTCACCGTATCCATGATCTTTACTGTACGCGACAACTTCTCAAACTCCGCATAAGTGTCAAGAATATCAGCATATTCATAATGACGTACCTTAGCTATCATAATTTTCTTATTTTCAGTAGGAATCGTATTCTCCTTATCACTCAGGACTTCCTCATAAAGTTTCTCACCCGGACGTAATCCCGTAAACTTTATTTCAATATCTTCACCCGGACGATAACCGGCCAGTTCGATCATACGGGTAGCCAAATCAACAATCTTCACAGCCTTACCCATCTCAAAGACAAAAATCTCATTGCCCTCACCCATAGTAGCGGCCTCCATTACCAGGCGACAAGCTTCGGGAATAGTCATAAAGAAACGGATGATATCGGGATGAGTCACTGTGACAGGACCACCATTCTCGATCTGTTCCTTAAAACGGGGAATTACAGAGCCGTTACTACCCAAGACATTTCCAAAGCGGGTAGTGATAAATTTGGTATGACCTTTCACTTTTCCCTCACGAATAGCACATCCCAGACTCTGTACATAGATTTCTGCCAAACGTTTCGAGCATCCCATTACATTGGTCGGATTCACCGCCTTATCGGTAGAAACCATGATCATTTTCTCAGCTCCGTATTCCACAGCCATATCAGCAACCTGACGCGAACCAACCACATTGACCAGCACAGCTTCACAGGGATTTTCCTCCATTAACGGAACATGCTTATAAGCAGCAGCATGGAAGATCACCTGAGGGTGATAGATATCGAACACCATACGAAGACGCTCTTTCACGCGGACATCTCCAATGACAGGAACAAAATCAAGACCGGGATAATTCTTCTCAAATTCCAGACGGACATTATGCAGAGGTGACTCGGCAGAGTCAAACATGATCAGTTTCTTGATATTCATCTGAGCCAATTGCCGGCAAAGCTCGCTACCAATACTACCGGCAGCTCCTGTCACCAACACAACCTTGCCACAAAACTCAGTCATCACCTCCTCCATATTAATATGAATTTCTGAGCGACCCAGCAAATCCTCAATCTTGATAGGACGTACCCACTGGTGGAAACTTCCGTTTTCGTCAGCCTCACTAATACTCGGAGCTATCAGTGTTTTCAACCCGTTTCTTTTACAATACTGAAGCAAACGTCCTTCCTCTTCACGGGTATTCTCATAGCGGGCAAACAAGATGCCTCCGATACATTTCTTACGAATCAGTTTATTGAAGCAATCTTCATCTTTAAAAGAATAAACAGGAAGATCAGCCACACGCCGAATAGAATTACCTGTTCCGTAAATACAAAAGCCTACAACTTTATAATGAGAACTGTTCAGTAACCGGACTTTCAATGCCACACTCTTATCATCAATACCATAAATCAGAATACGCATATTCTTTTTATTCAGTACATTCAGCAAGAATTCATAAACAATAATCAACTGTATACGAAACCCAACCATGACAATAAAAGTAAGCATAGCATCAAACAGTACAAAAATTATTTTCTGACTGTTATGTAATCCCGTCTGTGGCAGGAGAAACCAAATGACAATGGCTATGCAGACAGCCTTTATGAGCACACTTCCCGCCAACCTCCATAATTCCTTCAACTGGGAAAAACGGATCGTATTACGATAAGTATGAAATAGAGTAGCCCCCAAAACACTCGATATAACTGAAACCGCCAAGATATGGAAAAGCGAAACTATTTCTTTGGAAGTTTCCGTAATATAATGAATGCCAATAAATGACACCCAAGTACACAGTAAAGCTATGAATGTATCGATTCCCAATACAACCCAATAGCTAAAGTAGTTTTTCTGTAAATAGTGAATAAAACGGTCAAATGCGTGTTTCATAATTTAAATCCCCCCAATTAATTATCATATATTCTTACAACGCTGATTATAAACAACTAGAATAATAGTATATAATCGTACATAATTATATTATTTCTATCAAATCAGGATTTACTTCTACACCCACCGAAAAGAAATTAGGCAGTTCGACAAGAAGACGTTTGACCTTAGAGCCACGGGTAGTAAGCAGACGGCCTTCATAACCTTCAAAAGGACCTCCAATAATACGGATCATACGACCATACATTGTATCGCTTATCTCTTCAGGTAAATAATATTTAGGATTTTCCGAACCTCGGACAGCACGTATAAAACGCTCCATATCCAAATCGGCAACCATCATAGGCTGACAATAACCGCCACCTTTCTGGTAACGATATTGAAGGGTCGGTATTTTACGAACAAACAGATCTAGAACTTCTCTTGTATCGTGGATAAAAAGCAGGTCCTGCATAAACGGTACTTCTTCACGGATTCGTTTGCCATTTTTCAACTTTAACCGCCATTGCATAGGAGTAAATACTTCTAGATGTTCATCACTGAGCTGTTTATAAGCAGGCAATTTAGCATTGGGACGTTTGAGGTCACGCATTACATACCAATGCATCCGTTGTTCATTCTTCAGAAGCGCCATAAAACCTCAAGACAATTATCCTAGTCCTGCCCGATCATATATAGAACTATATATCAAGCAGTTACAATCAAATTCTAAAAAAATAAGAGATTCCTCCCCGTTATTATCAGACTGTTTCATCTTCACCATACAAGATGCATTCAAGGTCTATTTACAACCTTACTTCTTATTTCTCTCTATAAGATAAATAACAGGGTGTAAGTTTTAATTTAACAACTTAGATATCAGATAATTACAATCATTATATAATTAATGATAATTAAACATTTGTTAAGTAAATCCTTCTCTAGAAGAAGCAATTACCCAAAATTACATCTGTTTTATGCTGTTATTTCCAATAAATTACGTACCTTTGTGCCCGTTAGTATTTCTCTTATAGAGAGAACTATATTTTGCTAAACAAATTTAGTTTATATCAATATTATCCCTTCTTGTAGTTTCTCTTTAATAACCAGCACGATATCATTATAGAATTAAGAATGATGTATAATGACTATTAAATCGTATCCGGATCCTGTTTTACTTTGTTATATCCTTACTTTAGGAAAGTTTTAATGTGCAAAAAAAGTAACAGTAAATCATACATATCCTTTGATACATATTTCCGATTTACAGTTTCATGGCTATATGGTAGATTATCTTATCTCTACAATGATTTAAGAATAAGACTATTTGCCTTATCTACCAAAGAAGTATCCAATGAGGCGAGATAAATGCGGGTAGTGTTCTCCGAGTCGTGTCCCATAGCTTCACTGATAACAGACAAGGAAATATTTTTACTCTTGGCAATGCTAGCCCAGGCATGGCGGGCAACATACGTAGTTAAAGGTATAGATAACCCCAACCGTATCCCAAGTTTTTTCAGTTTTTGATTCACCAAATGGGCAGTTTTCTTGTACTGTTTCCTTCCGTCTACCTCCATATCTCGTATAATAGGTAGCAGGTAAGGGCTCCCCTGAGTATCATACCTGTCAATTATTTCTTGCATTGGCTTCTCCCATTTGATAAATAATTGTTGCCCCGTCTTCTGCCGGCGATAAGACAGAATTCCGTTCTGCAAATCTTTCTTTCTCAAAAAAGCCATATCAATGAATGACATACCACGGGTATAAAATGAAAACATGAAAATATCTCTCGCATAAGCTAGAGAAGGACTCTTTGTCAGATCAAGTTCCTTTAAACGGCGAATCTCCTCTAACGGAATAGCACGTTTGACCGTCTTGTCTATCCCTGTATAAACATATTTAAAAGGACTTCGCTGAACCGTCAAGCCCTTCTCCACAGCACGATTATAAATAGCCCGAAGATTCCTCATATAATAAGAGGTGGTATTCGGACAAATACCGGTAGACTTCAAATAACTCTCATATTTCATCATCAAACTGGAATCAACTTCTTCCAGCAGGACATCTTTCCCTTTCCGGAAACGTACAAAGCTGTTTAATGTAGTCATATAAGTTTCAGCGGTACGGTGTTTGCCAATTTGATTTAACTCCTTGATAAGATGAAGAGTAAAGGATATGAAACCACTATGCTCTGTGGATGCACAATAAAGTTCCACCAAACTATCTGAAGTATAAGCAATGCCTGAACGCTCAAGACGGGTAATAATATTCTTCAGCCTTACACTATCCTCCAACAGAGAATTTTTCAAAGAAAGCAAGTAATCTCTCCGACTTTCACTGGTTACCGAAGACAGAACAACCTCCGAATGTACCGCGTCCCATTCCGCAGGAAACAACTTGTATCCGGTATGTATTTGTCTTACTATACGCTTATGAATCACTTGATAGAAAAGTGTACCTTCTTTCGTAGCGACGGAAGATGCACGGAATTTTACTTTTACTGTTGCCATACAAAATTATTTCTCAAAATCAATATAACCAAACGTAAACTCATAGATATTGAATGATCCGAATAAAACGTTTTATCCGAATTTTACAATAACCACTCTCTATAATTCACATTCCACTATTTCTTCACTACAGAACATACAATTATCGAAATAACTTGCCGCTTTACCTTATTTTAATAACTAATTCTTATTTTTTATGCAATATGTAACACTATCAGTGCTTAACAACAACACTAAATGCAAAAATCCCTCAATAATCTACTGATTATCAAGGGATTCATCTGTGACCCCGGTGCGATTCAAACGCACGACCTTCAGAACCGGAATCTGACGCTCTATTCACTAAGCTACGGGGCCATTCTTTTTATGCGAGGACAAAAGTATAAAAAATCTTCTCATCTTCCTAATGATTCTTCTTTTTTTATAGTTATTAAGGTACCCACACCTGTTAACACTCTGTTATTTTGAAATGCTTTATAGCACATACTTTATCAATTTGACAATCTTTTAGAGAAATCTCAATACATATATCATTTTTATTCCTATCTTTGCCGACAATTAACATTTAACAAACCTATGAGTTACTTGATAAAACCTAAGAACTACAAACCGCTTCTCGACCTGAAACAGACCGAGCTGGGAATCAAGCAAATAAAAGAGTTCTTCCAATTAAACTTATCATCCGAACTACGCCTGCGACGTGTGACAGCCCCCCTGTTTGTGTTGAAAGGCATGGGTATCAACGATGATTTGAATGGAATAGAACGACCTGTTTCTTTCCCGATAAAAGATTTGGGCGACGCACAAGCAGAAGTAGTTCATTCACTGGCTAAATGGAAAAGACTGACCTTAGCCGATTATCACATTGAACCGGGATACGGTATCTATACCGACATGAACGCAATCCGCTCCGACGAGGAACTGGGTAATCTACATTCACTCTATGTAGACCAATGGGACTGGGAGCGTGTTATTACCGACGAAGACAGAAACGTAAACTTCCTGAAAGAAATCGTTAACCGCATTTATGCAGCCATGATTCGCACAGAATATATGGTATACGAAATGTATCCTCAAATCAAGCCGTGCCTGCCTCAAAAGTTACATTTCATCCACTCTGAGGAGTTACGCCAACTCTATCCGAACCTAGAACCTAAATGTCGTGAGCACGCTATCTGCCAGAAATACGGTGCCGTATTCATTATCGGCATAGGCTGCAAACTGAGCGACGGCAAGAAACATGACGGCCGTGCTCCGGACTACGACGACTACACAACAAACGGCTTGAACGGCCTGCCCGGACTAAACGGCGACCTGTTGCTTTGGGACGATGTACTGCAACGTTCTATCGAACTTTCGTCTATGGGTATACGTGTAGACAAAGAGGCCTTGCAACGTCAGTTGAAAGAGGAGCACGAAGAAAAAAGACTGGAACTCTATTTCCACAAGCGCCTGATGAATGACACTCTCCCGTTATCTATCGGTGGAGGTATCGGACAGTCACGTTTGTGTATGTTCTACCTTCGGAAAGCACATATCGGAGAAATACAGGCCAGCATCTGGCCCGAAGATATGCGCAAAGAATGCGAGGAACTTGATATACACCTTATATAATTGCTATGAACGTACAGATAGAAGAAAGTTGGAAAGCACATTTGCAACCGGAATTTGACAAGGACTACTTCCGCACACTTACAGAATTTGTAAGAAGCGAATATAGCCAATATCAGATATTTCCTCCCGGAAGGTTGATATTCAATGCTTTCAACCTTTGTCCTTTCGATAAGGTAAAAGTAGTAATCATTGGACAGGATCCGTATCACGGACCGGGTCAGGCACACGGACTTTGTTTCTCCGTTAACGACGGAGTACAATTCCCGCCCTCACTGGTGAATATATTCAAAGAGATCAAAGCAGATATAGGAACAGATGCTCCTACCACAGGAAACTTAACCCGCTGGGCCGAACAAGGTGTACTGCTGCTCAACGCAACACTGACTGTACGTGCACACCAAGCCGGTTCTCATCAAAACCGCGGTTGGGAGACATTTACCGACGCCGCTATTCGTGTCCTGGCAGAAAGCAAGGAGCACCTGGTGTTTATCTTATGGGGCTCGTACGCTCAGAAGAAGGGAGCTTTCATTGACCGGAACAAGCATTTAGTGCTTACCTCTGCACACCCTTCTCCCCTATCCGCCTATAACGGTTTCTTCGGCAACAAGCATTTCAGCCGGACAAATGATTATTTAAAGGCACATGGAGAAACGGAAATCAACTGGTAGTTGAATACAGGTTGAGAGTTGAAAAAGAAAATGGCTGCGCTATTACCCAATGAATAGCACAGCCATTTTCTTTTTCCATAATATTGCAACAATGCAATTATATATCTTTCAGCTCTACGCTTATCCTAGTACCACTGGATATTACTTTGCGTCTGGCTTCTCTGTTCATACTTCAAATCCTGAAGAATGCTTGCATTTGCCCGGATAGTAACATTATAATATCTCCACCGTCCGAAAGGTGAAAGACTGGCGGACAAGTTGAAACAGTGCAAATCGCGGGAAATCGTACAAGAAGTTTGTGTGATCTCCTTTGCCTGAAAGTCGTAACCGGAGTTGAATGAAAGCGACCAGTTATTGGATATTTTCACGTTTCCATTCGCGTTGATATTATGTGTATACGTATAAGGATATCTCATAGAGTGGCGGTTAATAGGCTTCGTTCTATCTTCACGGATATTGAACGAATAACTAAAACTCAAAGACCAAGGCATTTTGAATACCTGATAACCGTCCGAGTCCGCTTGCGCATTCTCGACCTTCTTAGTGACAGTTCCGTCTTCCTCCGAGCCTTCCGAATCTTCATCATCACCTTCCGGTTTCTTCTTATCCTTATCTTCATCCTCTTTCGGTCCGAACCACTTCTTCCAAGTATCATTATTGAAAGTATAGTTAAATGAAGAACCATATCCCTGGAAACGTCCGAAGCGACCATACGACCACTCCGTCCGGTTACCGGTAACTACATTACCGCTTTTATCAAAAGTATAAGCATACGTAGCAAATGACGCATTCATATTAAAGGTATAACTCTTGGTCAACTTCAAACGCAGATTTATGCTCAAATCACTCCACGGCCGTTCCTTTGCCGCCATATTATAAGACATATTTGCACTCAAGTCATCAATAAGGCTCACTTTCTTGACCGTATCTTCTTTTGCGTCGTAATACTTCATTTCCAAGTTATTGGCAATCGAGAAACTGACTGTTCCCGAACCTTCACGGGAAGGAACGCCATAAGGCTGTCCGGTAAAAGGAGAATAATATTGTGTATCACCGTTATAATCAGTATACTCCTCCCAATACTTGCTAAATCCCGGAGCACCACTCAGGCTAACTTGTGGCGTAAACACATGACGAATCTGTATTTCCTTTTTCTTCATGAAAAGAGGTTTGTACATACCATACAATTTGGTGCTCAGACTCAAACTTGCCGAATAGTTGGATACCCGGTAGAAACCGTTAATCGTATCGCCCGGCAATGCCTCCAGTCTACGCGTTTCCTCATTATATTGCTGATTTACCTTACGGGTATACCAACGTTCCGTATAATTCACCGAAGGATTAACCTGCAAATATTTGAACAGAGTAAAAGTAGCGCTGATAGGGATATTATGATTCATCGCATTTTCCCATTCGCTCAGTCCGGCTTTGAACAGACGGTCGTCTTTCGTACGGATACTGTTTGTCAGACGTCCTGTATAGCTAAGAGAAATCTTTTCATACCAGCGTTCTTCCCCGGCCGCTTTCTTGCGTTTGAACGGGAAGAGACGGCTCAACGATATATTCAAGTCGGGCAACGTCACCGCAATGGAAGAGTCACGCATGGTCTGTGCGATATTGGTCGTTCCGGAAAGCGTCAGACCGATATCAGGGAAACTGCGTGAATAACTGATACTTGATGTTTTGGTATTCTGAGTCAACAACTGTGAATTATAAAGGTTGTTGATATTTGAGCGTTCGTAGCTACTGGTCGAGAAGTTTACACTGGCAGAGAAAGTACTGTTCGGACTCGCCTTGGCATCCTGGCGATGATTCCAGACAATCTTAAAGTCCTTGGCAACTGCATAATCCGGCATCCCTTTGTCCCCCGTCTTAGTGACCTGATAATCCGCTTGCAGCGTACCGGAGTATTTATATCGTTTATTATAGTTGGTCAATCCGGAAAGTCTCCACGAACCTTTGGTAAAGATATCTCCCGTCATTTTCAGGTCCATGATGTCACTGATAGCAAAATAATATCCGCCTTCTGCCAGACCGAAACCGCGACTGGAGTCGTCCATATAAGTCGGCATGATGAAACCGGAAGAATAGCTGCTGGAGAACGGGAAGAAAAAGAACGGAACAGCCAACGGCAAAGGTACATCTTCCACCACCAGATAGGCAGGTCCCGTCACTACATTCTTTTTAGGACGCACCTTAGCCCTTGTCAACTGCATATAGAAGTGAGGATGGTCATGGTGGTCACAAGTCGTATAGCGCCCATGCTCCATAAAAATTTCATCATTGGCCCCCTTCTTGGCTTTGCTTCCGGTCACGTATCCTTCCCCCTGTTGAGTTACGATTTCGGTGATTCCCGCTTTTTTAGTTTTGAAGTTATACCGGATAGTTTCCGTATCATAAGCGGTATCTCCCTCTTTAAATACAGGTTTACCTTTTTCCACTCCCAAAGAGTCTTTGATACCGTAGGCGTGCACCGTGCTGCTATCCAGATTCATTGAAATAACTTCCGCTGCCAACTCTATATTCTGGTAATTAACTTTTCCGCTACCATACAACGTAGCGGCTCCGCCCAAAGTAAAAACTGTGGAGTCGTTAGATTCATAAATAACCGGTGCGTCGAGCGGTTGTTTCTTCTTAGCCGGTGCGATAGAGTCCATGCGTACCGTAACCGTATCTGCTTTCAATGAATCATTTCCGTGAAGGGAATCATTCTGTGCAGTATTGGGGGCAATCATTCCTCTTCTTCGACGTTGAGACGTAGCCTCATCGGGAAGCATCAGTAAGACAATCAGCAGTATAGATGATATAAGTATTTTTGCTTTCAATGGCGCCATTAACTAATAGTTTACGCTTGAAGTGGCAAAAGTACATAAACTTCACCAATTATGAGTTAGAATCTTCGTTATTTAATTATTTTTTAGTGCTATAAAAAGAGAGAACACCATCTGTCAAAACGGCTTAGGCCTTCTTCACCATATTTAGCAATACTATGACGGGCTTTCTCTACCGACTTTTCCTCGTCCAGGTGAGTCTTAGAAAAGAATTTATCGGCAAAGCAGATTAACTGTTCTTCCAGAGTTATGGGCAACATCTCGCGATGGGGTACAGGAAGCTGCTGGTCGACAATGTCCTGCAAGGATAGTCCGGCCCCTGTATGGCGTTCGCAAACCAGTGCATGCTGCGGGAAACCTTCTTCACGCAAGATTTCAGCTCCCAAATAACCGTGAGCTATATAAGGATGCGAACCGAAACACTGAATCGTAGGCGCATTGGTCTGAAAAATACCGATATCATGTAATAGGGCGGCTTCTTTCACGAAACTCCGGTTCAAACGTAGTTCGGGATGCGCATCCAGTATTTTCATGGCCTTTCCGGCCACAGAAAGACTGTGTATTACTAAGATTTGCCGCTGCTCCGTATTTTCCGGATAATACTTATCAATGATTTCGTATGGATTCATGTGCTCTATTTTTTGTTCTCTTGATGAGAAATTAATATTTTTGTGCAATATTACAAAAAATCACCGACATGAGAAATAGAACTTCCCTCATTCTTTTTTTTCTGTTTGTTACAGTCTTTCCTGAATGCATTAGCGGCAAAGTTGTCGCAGGCGCCGGACGCTTCGAACAATATCTGCCGTTCATTCAAGGCAAACGTGTCGGAATGGTGGTCAATCATACCTCTGTTGTAGGAACGGGGCAGACTCATTTGCTCGACACTCTGTTGAAACAACAGATCAACGTAGTCAAGGTATTTGCCCCCGAACATGGTTTCCGTGGAAATGCAGACGCGGGGGAAACTGTGAAAGACGGCAAAGACTCCCGTACCGGAGTCAGTATCGTCTCTCTTTATGGAAACAACAAAAAGCCGACTGCCGCCCAACTGAAAGACATCGACGTTATTTTATTCGATATTCAGGATGTGGGAGCACGTTTCTATACCTATATCAGCACAATGTACTACGTAATGGAAGCCTGTGCAGAAAACAATAAGGAAATGATTGTACTAGACCGGCCCAATCCGTGCGACTACGTAGAGGGTCCGATACTCAAACCGGCCTACCGGAGTTTTGTCGGTATGCTTCCTATCCCGGTACTCCACGGATGCACTATCGGCGAACTGGCACGAATGATTAACGGAGAAGGCTGGATTGCCCACAAGAAAAATCCTTGTTCATTAAAAGTAATTCCAGCCACGGGTTGGATACACGGAGAACCCTATTCGCTTCCCATAAAGCCCTCTCCCAACCTGCCGAACGATCAGTCCATTCGCCTGTATGCGTCACTCTGCCCGTTTGAGGCTACCCGCGTCAGCGTAGGGCGGGGAACGACATTTCCTTTCCAAGTATTGGGCGCACCCAACAAGAAATACGGAGATTTTACTTTCACTCCCCGCTCTCTCCCCGGTTTTGACAAGAATCCGATGCACAAAAATGTAGTCTGCTACGGTGAAGACCTCCGGAACGCAGACGATGTGAACGGATTTACACTCCGCTATTTCCTGCATTTCTACCGTTTATCCGGCGAAGGTACCGCTTTCTTCTCCCGTGCCCGGTGGTTTGACTTGCTCATGGGCACGGATAGTGTACGCAAAGCTATCCTCAGAGGCGATTCGGAAGAGACTATCCGAAATAGTTGGCAAAAGGAATTACAGGATTACAAGAAGATGAGAAACAAATATCTTCTTTATGAATAAAAAACAAGTATCATACTTTCATTCTTTTTCATAAATCCCTTATAACTAAAGCTATAAGTATGATAGATAACTATTATCTCCGGTATCTATCATACTTATACTATTAAAATGAAGTATCTATTTTACCTCCAAAGGTACGACATGATAATACGTACCATACGTTTTCCGTCTGGATTTCACCCCAAGTCGTTGCAAGATACGTCCGAAATAAGAAGCCTGTCTGGCAGAGAATGTCATCTTACTTGCTTTCTGAATCCGTCGCAGGATGTCGATAGCCAACAGCCATTCACCTTCCTCCTCTTCTTCTGCCCCACGATAATAAACCATAAACAGCTGTTCAATAGCGGGTGATTGTTCAAACTCACGATTGCTTTCCGTCATGATAGCCTCTTCTTCGGAGTCAAACCAATAACGTTCGTTATGATAAAGCAGTTCCAACGCCTGTGCATACAATTGTTCATAATCAATGGGACGCGACACATCTATGCCTCCCGTCATATAAATGCCGATGAAACGACGGCTACCGGAAGTATCCGTCAACAAATCCCGATGATTGCTTGTAGCGATGAACGAAGCATACCGGCGAAGTTCTTCCACCGCCGAAGCATTCGGACGGCGCGTGTTCACCACCGGTTTTTGCAGAATATGCTTCAGAAAAGCCTGCTGGGTGGGACTTATCTGGTCGAATTCATCCATATTAATAAGCAAAAAGCGATTCAGATACAACTCCGCATCCCGCTTCCGACTGAAATCAATGCTGTCCGTATAGTACGCCTGTAAAGCAGGAGGAAGAAGCATTCTGCAAAAAGTGGACTTCCGGTATGCCTGCGGGCCAATCAGCAAAGGCGAAGTGCTGTTCGCATGTCTTTTATCCATCCCCATCCAATGGGCAGTCATGCTCAGGAACCATCGCCGGAACAACGGTGCCCAGTGCGGATTATCACAGGGAACTCGGTTAGCCAGTTCCAGAATCCGGTCTTTACCATCCCAGCGAGGCAAGTGGTACAAGAAATCCTCCACAGGATGATAGATAGGCACATGGTCGGAATCCAGATAACGGATGACATCCCTGTCCCACATTTTCACTCCTTCACACATGGCGTTCATCGTAATACTCGCCAATACCCGCTTGTCTACCGGGCGAAAATAGAAGTTGAAACTATGCCGTTCGCGATATTCCACCTCCGTGGTCAACGCATTGTATCGGAATTCATAACGACGCTTCATAAATTCATCCATCTGCATGGCGAAAAGCTGTTCGGCCGTCAAACTGCTCTTCTTTCCGAATCCTTTGGCGGTCCGGTATACACTTTTCACCGTTTCGCGAATCAGCAACTCGTCCGAAGGGAGCCTGTAATGCGCCTTCGTCCACCGCACGGTATCTTCTTCGGGAATACCCGCCCGGAAGCAATGCTCCGCCAGACACACCAGCAACGGTTGTATATCGTCTCCCTCCCGATATCCGTCCAGTTCCTCAAGCGCCCTGTTGAATGCAGCGGAGAAAAGCACCGACAACGCTTCATAGTTCTCATATCCGGGCGCCATTCGTTGCAAAGGAGAATCGGTTTCCCGCGTTCGCCTGATGAAAGCCGTTTCGGAGGGAAGGCTGACAGGCTGTTTCATATAAATGGGCATCGCTTCCGGATTGAAATAAAGTTCGGGATCGTACGTCAACCGACAATATTGTTCGAGCAACGGTTCTTTCAATTCAATATCAAAAGGCAGTTGCGGCTGATAATATTTCACGGCCGTCTGATAAGCATGCGCATGAAAAAGCTCTACCTGCTCGCGTGAGACCGGCAAGCGATCGTCCGGATAAGTGAACCGTACCCATATTTTGACTGATTTACCGGAGGAGCCTGTGAAAGCGAGGAACGTTTGCGGAAACTCTTTGACTAATTCCTTTATCTCGTCGGCTTCCATCCTTCCCGAAAGATGATTGACTTCCATCATCACTATGCCGTTATATTCGTTCAAAGTCATCACTCCTTCTTTACGGACAAAAGCTGCGGCAGGAATCACTTTGGGAACCTTACGCACGCCTTCAATCGAATTTCCCGGAAGAGTATATCTCAAAGCTTCCCTCATTTTGGAGACAGGTTGCGCCTTGACTTCCGTTTTCATCTGCTCCAGAAGGAGCTCTATTTTCAACGTCCGTAAGGTATTTACCTTGCCATCGTCTCTGACTAATGTTATTTTCATCTTTTTTTATTATTCATTCTAGTAAAAGGGAAAGCTGCACTATAACTATACAAAGATACAACAAGCACTTCGTCCAAACAAATTTCCGTATCTTTATTTGCCACATCATACGGCTTTATTTTACAGAAATAATACTTACTAAATTTGCAAATAAAGCCGGGATAATGTATCTTTGCAGGCAGTAAGACTTCAGCCCGCATACGTGTGCCGTACAGCCCATGTATGCGGGCTGTGCAGTTTACATTCGCGGGCTGTACAGCCCACAAATGTGTGCCCGAAAAAAGCAGCTGCTCCAAGCTGATTATTCAGGCAGCAGAGGTAGGTTATCTTACTGCAAAACAAGCATTAGAGCGCCTTTGGAAAGGCATTTCACCCACATTAACCAATAAAAGAAAAGAGATGTACGCAAAGTATGATTTTCGCAAAAAGCCGTCTTCAAAAGAAGATGAAGATAAACAGCCGTTGTATCCCCGCATCGTATCGAACGGGACTATCGACTTTCAACGCATTGTAAAAGAGATCGCCCAGGCTTCCAGTTTTACCCCGGCAGACATCGAAGGAGTTCAGCTGGCTATTGAAAATAAAATATCTGAATATTTAATCAGTGGTTATCACGTTCAATTGGGCGACCTCGGATATTTTTCAGCCAAGTTGAAAGCACGTCCGGTAATGGATGCCAAAGAGATACATGCGCAGTCCATCTATTTCGACAATGTAAATTTTCGTCCTTCATCTTCTTTCCGAAAGAAGGTTCGCGGATTTGTAGAAAAAGCGAAGTCGGGATTTGCACATTCTGCCGAAATTCCGGTGGAAGAACGTCGTCGCAGGTTGGAGAGATTTCTGGATGAACGTCCGATGATACGACGCAAGGAATATACGCAACTGACGGGACTCCTGAAGAACAAAGCGCTGAATGAGTTGAACGGTTGGGTGAAAGAAGGGGTACTCGACACCATTGGAAGCGGTAGCCATATAATTTATGTGCGGGCAAATACTGGGAAAGATTAAGCAATAAAAGCAGTAAAACAGAAATGACAGATGCTCATTTTTCATGAAGAAAGTATGATAGATACCGGAGTTCGGAATGATCTATCATACTTATTTATCAGGATACCAGCATATTAGCAAAAAGGATGAGAGTCATGAAAGTTATTTTTTGCCCTGAAGATTCTTCTTCAAATTTGGTGGTAATTTAACCAGTCGGTGGTATCTCCATTCCCCTCCTTCGGGAAGGAGGGGTGGCTGAAAGCCGGGGTGGTAGGTGGATACACAATGCTGATAATAACCGACTTACGCATTCACCTACCACCTCCCCCTACGGGGACTCCTCCTTCCCGAAGGAGGAGAATGGAGAATACTATCGACTATCAAATTATTGTTGAATACTATCGATTATCAAATTATTATTTTCCTAATTAATTTTACCACCAAATTTGAAGAAGAACCGCCTTGAGAAACGGTACAGTTGGAAAATAGCGGCGAAAATCGTGACAGTAGCTCCTAAATATCAGTTATTCACCGATGGAGCTACAATGTCCTGCAATCATTATTCCATTTCCTTCTTTCTCTTCTTCCACAGTTGCCACGAATTAATAATATTCTGCCACAGCACATACGATCCCGGAGCAACAGAAGACAACGGATTGAGATAGGTATGTGCCATCCAAATAGCCAGAATCGTATTCTTCTGCCCCAATGCCTGACCGCCACTGATACGGTCATTATAGACAGAGCCGATTGTTTTCCCTAAGAAAAACTGCAAACAACAAGCAACCAAAGCCCCGACTGCAATCATTATTTCGGTAAAGCCGTCCGCAGGGTCATTCAACAGCGAATACAACGTTTGGGCTGTAACAATAGCCAGAGAGACTGCCCACAAATAGAAAGCAAGTTCATGATAGCCCAACAGCTTCTGATGCACTTTCGGCAGACATTTGCCCAACAGCCACGCAGCCAGAAAAGGACAGATCAATAATGGAAATACTTTACTCAATATAACAAAGAACGCTCCCCAAAAACTAACATCGGGATGTACCTCCACCAAAGGGAAAAAAATAGGGACGGCAATAGCTGCTCCAATATTCCCCAGCAATGTGTAAGTAGTCAGACTCGCCGCACTCCCTCCCAATTTGGAAGTAATCACTGCCGCAGCAGTAGCCGTAGGGCAGATAATGCAAACCATGACCCCTTCCGCCACAATTTTATTGAAACGATAAAGCAGCAAGTAAGCAGCCAGCGCCCCCGCAATCTGGATCAACAACAGCCATGCATGAAGTGGCTTTGGTTTCAAATCATGCGGAGATACTTTACAAAAAGTGAGCAGCAGCATCGTGAATATGAGATAAGGAGTCAGGAAAGATAGACTGATGAACAAAGGATACCCCACAGCGCCTACCAACATAGCGATAGGTAATGTCCAATTCTTTAAAAACTTAAGCATCGGCGTACATTTTAACTTCGGGGTGCAAAGTAACGGAGATTTCAGGAGAAAAGCTACCTTTAAACCGAAAAAAACACAAAACTTAATGGCAAATAATGAGTTTTCTACAAAATTCTACTACATTTGCAGCGTATTACAGATATGAAACTGAATAGACCATACATATTATATATATGCATTTGCCTCTGGCTACTTTTCCTGCCCTCATGCACCAACCGTTTATGGGGGAAAGATTTTGTCGTAGTCATTGATGCCGGACACGGCGGACACGACCCGGGAGCTATCGGCAAAATCTCTAAAGAGAAGAATATCAACCTGAACGTTGCCCTGAAAGTAGGAAATCTGATAAAAAAGAACTGTGATGATGTCAAACTGATTTATACGCGCAGCAAAGATGTGTTCATTCCTCTGGCACGACGGGCGGAAATCGCAAACAACGCGAAAGCCGATCTTTTCATCTCCATTCACACCAACGCACTGGCAAACAACCGTACAGCAAAAGGTGCTTCTACCTGGACCCTGGGTCTGGCCAAATCAGAAGCCAACCTGGAAGTTGCCAAACGAGAGAATGCCGTAATCCTCTACGAAAGCGACTACGAAACAAGATATGCCGGTTTTAATCCGAATTCTGCAGAATCTTATATCATATTCGAATTTATGCAGGATAAATATATGGAGCAGAGCGTGCATCTGGCTTCACTGGTGCAGAAACAATTCCGACATACTTGCAAACGAGTGGACCGGGGCGTGCACCAAGCCGGATTCCTTGTATTAAAAGCAAGTGCCATGCCCAGCATTCTGGTGGAACTAGGATTTATCTCCACTCCCGAGGAAGAACGTTACCTGAACTCGGAAGCAGGTGCCAATACAATGGCGAACGGAATTTACCGTGCTTTTCTGAATTACAAGAGAGAACATGAACTGCGCCTGACAGGAGTCAGCAAGACGATTATTCCTGCCGAAGAACAGGAGGAGAAAAATGCTCCGGTAATCGCACAAGCTTCTCCCCAGCCTGCCGTAACAGCGAAAACAACGCCCAAACGTCCTATTGTAGTAGAAAGTGCAACCAATGACAGTGAAATTACGTTTAAGATACAGATACTCACCTCTTCCAAGCCTCTCACTAAAAATGACAAAAGGTTGAAAGGACTGAAAGGAGTGGACTATTATAAAGAAAAAGGAATCTATAAATATACGTATGGTGCCTCTGCCGACTATAATAAGGTATTGCGTACGAAACGTAGCATCACGGCACAATTCAAGGATGCCTTTATCATCGCTTTCCGGAACGGCGAGAAAATGAACGTCAACGAAGCGATCGCCGAATTCAAGAAAAGAAAAAATAAATAAAAATATAAAATGAAGTACATTACAAAAGAAGTCAGAATAGGTATTGCAGGTATAATAGCACTATGCGTACTGATTTATGGAATTAATTGGCTGAAAGGTATACACATGTTCCAGCCTTCCAGTTATTTCTATGCCAAATTTCAAAACGTAAACGGACTGAGCAAATCAAGTCCGGTATTTGCAGACGGTGTCCGCGTAGGTATTGTACGTGACATCTATTATGACTACGTGAACCCGGGAAATGTGATCGTCGAAGTTGAACTGGATACGGAACTGCGTATCCCCAAAGGAAGTAGCGCCGAACTGGTATCCGAGTTAATGGGAGGTGTGCGCATGAACATCCTTCTCGCCAACAATCCGCGCGAAAAATATGCCGTAGGAGATACGATTCCCGGCAAACTGAATAACGGAATGATGGAAAGCGTGGCACAGCTCATGCCTAAAGTGCAGGAAATGTTGCCCAAGCTGGATTCAATCCTGATCTCCCTGAACAATATTCTGGGAGACAAGAGCATCCCCGCCACCCTGCATTCAATGGAGACTACTACCGCCAACCTCGCAGTAGTCAGCTCACAGATGAAAGGACTAATGAGCAAAGACATCCCCCAGCTCACCGGGAAACTTAATACAATCGGAGACAACTTCATAGCCATTAGCGGTAATTTAAAGGAAATAGACTATGCAGCTACTTTCAAAAAAATAGACGAAACTTTGGCTAACGTAAAAATACTTACAGAGAAATTGAACAGCAAAGACAACACGCTTGGGTTGCTTTTCAACGATCCGTCATTATACAATAATCTGAACGCAACGACAAAGAATGCCGCCAGTTTGCTTGAAGACCTGAAAGCACATCCGAAGCGTTATGTTCACTTCTCATTATTCGGTAAAAAAGATAAGTAAGTTTTCATCGTTATATAGATTTTATCTAAATAACGAGAGAGCGTAAAAAGAATGTGGATCACTCTGCAAATGTCTATCTACAAACCGAAATAATATTCCCGTACAAACAGATAAATGAAAGAAAAGCTACATAATTCAGGGATATAAAAAGCTATTATACAGATACTTATAAAAATGCAATAGCCTTCAGAGGCATCATGTTTTTATAGAAATGTATAAGTCACTGAAAGTAAACACATTATTGTTTTCATGAAATAAACAAGAAAAAATAGATTTGTTTTTTCCAAATAAGATTCCGAATTTTGCAAGCGTAGAAGTTTTGCTTAATTAATAAATGTATTAAAAGTTACTATGATTGAATCAAATCATGCCGTACTTTGGAACCGCTGTCTCGAGGTAATTAAAGACAATGTTCCCGAGACGACATATAATACTTGGTTTGCCCCGATTGTTCCATTAAAATATGAGGACAAAACATTGATCTTGCAGATCCCGAGCCAGTTTTTCTATGAAATTCTGGAGGAGAGATTCGTAGATCTAATCCGCAAGACATTATATAAGGTCATTGGCGAAGGCACCAAGTTGATGTACAACGTCATGGTCGACAAGACTTCGATTCCGAATCAAACCGTGAATCTCGAAGCAAGCAATCGTTCTACCGCTGTTACTCCCAAAAGTATATTTGGTGCCAACAAAGCACCCAATTTCCTGCAAGCTCCTGCTGTTCAGGATTTGGATCCACACTTAAACCCCAACTATAACTTTGAGAACTTCATCGAAGGATACAGCAACAAACTGTCAAGAAGCGTTGCCGAAGCCGTAGCACAAAAACCGGGAGGTACCGCTTTCAACCCGTTATTCCTCTACGGAGCTTCCGGAGTAGGAAAAACGCACCTTGCAAACGCAATCGGCACGAAAATCAAAGAAATATATCCCGAAAAAAGAGTTTTATATGTTTCGGCGCATTTATTTCAGGTTCAATATACAGACTCAGTACGTAACAACACGACCAACGACTTTATCAACTTCTACCAGACTATTGATGTACTTATCATTGATGATATTCAGGAGTTTGCCGGAGTTACCAAAACTCAGAACAACTTCTTCCATATCTTCAATCATCTGCATCAGAACGGCAAGCAGCTCATTCTGACTTCCGACCGCGCTCCAGTGTTGCTGCAAGGTATCGAAGAACGTCTGTTGACCCGTTTCAAATGGGGTATGGTAGCCGAACTCGAAAAGCCGACCGTAGAACTTCGCAAAAATATCCTGCGTAATAAGATACACCGCGACGGATTGCAATTCCCACCGGAAGTGATTGATTATATTGCTGAAAATGTGAATGAGAGCGTACGCGATCTGGAAGGTATCGTTATTGCGATTATGGCACGTTCTACCATTTTCAACAAGGAAATAGATCTGGATTTGGCACAACACATTGTGCATGGCGTAGTTCACAACGAAACAAAAGCTGTAACAATTGACGATATTCTTAAAGTCGTATGCAAGCATTTCGACTTGGAACCGTCTGCTATACATACGAAATCCAGAAAAAGAGAAGTGGTTCAGGCACGCCAGATTGCCATGTACCTGGCTAAAAATCACACAGACTTTTCAACATCCAAGATAGGCAAATTCATTGGTAACAAAGACCATGCAACAGTACTTCACGCCTGCAAAACAGTAAAAGGCCAACTGGAAGTAGACAAGAGCTTTCATGCAGAAGTACAGGAAATTGAATCACTGCTGAAGAAGAGAAACTAAATCAACGATAAAAATAGCAGGTATTAAGTATTATCCATGCGTGTGCATATAAAGCAAATGTAACTGCGATAATACTTGATACCTGCTGTTTATTTCAAGTACTTATTTCAAAAAACCTTGTTGACGAAGTACTTTCAACAAGTTATCGGACATAAATTCATTATCTTTCTTTGTATAACGTATGTCTGTAAAAACCTGAGCAAGCGTTTCTTTCTGATTCTCTTCGATGAATTGTTTATTTTCAGGCAACGATTCCTTATAGGCATACAGTTTATCAATATCTTCGGATGTGTAGTCATGATAGGTTTCCTGATGTACAGCCGCTTCCAAAGGTAAACGGTCAACTTGTGCAGGGATACTGTCCGGGTAGCCTACCGTTATAGTTGTGAGAGGGAATACCAGCTCCGGAAGTTGCAGAGTATCAATAATCATCTGCGGATTATAAGTAGTTGTTCCCAAATAGCAGATTCCCAGTCCGGCTTCCTCTGCCAACGTACAGAAGGTCTGGGCAACAAGCAAAGTATCCATGGCGGCATTCATAAAAGACATTAAATTGTCATAGCCCGGTACAGCTTTTCGTTGTTCGCACCACTTACAAAAACGACGGAAATCGGCACAAAAAGTAAGCACGACCGGTGCATTTTTTACCATTGGCTGGTTAAAATGTGCAGGCGAAAGTTTCTCCTTCATTTCTGTATCACGCGTGACAATTACACTATAAAGTTGCATTCCTCCCATTGTAGAAGCACGGAAAGAGGTTTCAAGCAAATCATTTAACAAATCGGGAGCGATATCTTTTGGTAGATATTTCCGAATAGTTCTTCTGTTCTTTACGGTTTCAAACATATATTTTTTTTGCAAAGATATAAAAAGAAAAATTCATTCCGCTATATCGACAGAAAAGAATAGTTTTCTTTTTGGAGAACTTTAACCTTTAAACCTTTCTGCGATTTCATTGTTTATCAATTACTTAGCAATAACAAATGGAAAACTTGCAACCTGTTAATAAATTATTTCATTTTTATTTTGATAGATGAAAAAACATTCTTAGATTTGCAACCACATTTGTTAATGATAAGTAAACTTCTACACATTACTTATTAAAAATAAAATCTAAGACACATAACATCGTGGAAAAACAAATTTATTCTTATGATGAAGCCTATGAAGAATCTTTACGATATTTTCAAGGCGATGAGCTTGCTGCCAGGGTTTGGGTAAACAAATACGCAGTCAAGGACTCTTTCGGAAATATTTACGAAAAGTCTCCGGAAGATATGCATTGGAGAATTGCAAATGAAGTGGCACGTATCGAATCTAAGTACCCGAACGGCCTGACTGCAAAGGAACTATATGATCTATTGGATCATTTCAAATATATCGTTCCCCAAGGCAGCCCGATGACAGGCATCGGTAATGATTATCAGGTGGCTTCATTATCCAACTGCTTCGTAATCGGAGTGGACGGCGCCGCAGACTCTTATGGTGCTATCATCAAAATCGACGAAGAACAAGTGCAATTGATGAAAAGACGTGGTGGTGTAGGTCACGACCTGTCTCACATCCGCCCGAAAGGTTCTCCCGTTAAAAACTCGGCTCTTACTTCTACCGGCCTTGTTCCGTTCATGGAACGTTATTCCAATTCGACCCGTGAAGTTGCCCAGGACGGCCGTCGTGGCGCGTTGATGTTAAGTGTGTCTATCAAACATCCGGATTCCGAAGCATTCATTGATGCAAAAATGACGGAAGGAAAGGTTACCGGAGCAAATGTATCAGTCAAACTGGACGATGCTTTCATGCAGGCTGCCGTAGAGGGCAAACCTTATGTACAGCAATATCCCATTGACGCTGCCAATCCTGCATTCACAAAAGAAATCGACGCTTCTACCCTATGGAAGAAGATCGTACATAATGCATGGAAATCAGCAGAACCGGGTGTATTGTTCTGGGATACGATTATCCGTGAATCTGTGCCCGATTGTTATGCTGATCTGGGTTACAAGACAGTATCTACTAATCCCTGCGGTGAAATACCATTGTGTCCTTACGATTCTTGCCGATTGCTGGCTATCAATCTATATTCTTATGTAGTGAATCCGTTCAAGCCGGACGCATATTTTGATTTTGATTTATTCAAGAAGCACGTGGCTCTGGCTCAGCGCATCATGGATGATATCATCGACCTCGAACTGGAGAAAATCGAGCGTATCATGAAGAAGATTGATGAAGATCCGGAAAACGAAGAAGTGAAACGTGCGGAACGTGTACTTTGGGAAAAGATATATAAGAAGAGCGGTCAGGGCCGTCGTACCGGTGTGGGTATCACTGCCGAAGGCGATATGCTTGCTGCTTTAGGATTGCGTTATGGTACGGAAGAAGCAACAGAGTTCTCTGAGAAAGTACATAAGACAGTGGCTTTGGGTGCCTATCGTTCTTCTGTCGAAATGGCAAAAGAGCGCGGTGCTTTTGAAATCTACAATAACGAACGCGAACAGAATAATCCGTTCATCAAACGCCTTGCCGAAGCTGATCCGGAGCTATATGCAGAAATGAAGAAGTACGGACGCCGTAACATTGCGTGTCTGACTATCGCTCCTACCGGTACAACCAGTTTGATGACGCAGACCACTTCAGGTATCGAGCCTGTATTCCTGCCTGTTTACAAACGTAGAAGAAAGGTCAACCCGAATGACACCAATGTACATGTGGATTTCGTTGATGAAACAGGAGACGCATTCGAGGAATACATTGTATTCCACCATAAGTTTGTTACATGGATGGAAGCGAACGGTTATGATCCTGCCAGACGCTATACACAGGAAGAAATTGACGAACTGGTTGCCAAATCACCTTACTATAAAGCTACCTCCAATGACGTAGACTGGTTGATGAAAGTGAAGATGCAGGGAAGAATCCAGAAATGGGTTGACCACTCTATCAGTGTAACTATCAATCTGCCGAACGATGTAGACGAAGATTTAGTGAATCGGTTATATGTAGAAGCATGGAAATCCGGTTGCAAAGGCTGTACGGTATATCGTGACGGTTCACGTTCCGGAGTACTGATTTCTACAAAATCAGAGAAAAAAGAGGAACTTCCTCCTTGCAAACCGCCTACGGTAGTAGAGGTACGCCCGAAAGTTTTGGAAGCTGACGTTGTCCGTTTCCAGAACAACAAGGAAAAATGGGTGGCATTTGTCGGATTGTTGGACGGACATCCTTATGAGATCTTTACCGGTTTGCAGGATGATGACGAAGGTATCTTGTTGCCTAAGAGTGTGACTTGCGGGCGTATCATCAAGAATGTAGACGAAGATGGAACAAAACGTTATGACTTCCAGTTTGAAAACAAACGCGGATATAAGACTACTATTGAAGGGTTGTCCGAAAAGTTCAACAAAGAATATTGGAATTATGCCAAATTGATTTCCGGCGTACTCCGTTACCGGATGCCGATTGAACAAGTAATCAAGCTGGTCGGTTCGCTCCAGTTAAACAGCGAAAGTATCAATACCTGGAAAAATGGTGTGGAACGTGCATTGAAGAAATACATTCAGGACGGAACGGAAGCCAAAGGAAAGAAATGCCCGAACTGCGGCAACGAAACTTTGGTTTATCAGGAAGGCTGTCTGATTTGTACGACTTGCGGCGCTTCCAGATGCGGATAAACATACTCGTATGTTAATTAATATATAAACAAAAGGTTAAAAGGAGTCCGGTGCGGCTCCTTTTATTTTTTATTCAAAAAAATGTCTTATACTTGCAGTATCATTAGTATCCAATCAAAATCTAATATATATGATTTTATCATTTAATATAGAATACCGCACCAACTGGGGAGAAGAGGTCAGAATTGCCGGGCTGTCTCCGGAATCTGTCCCTTTGCATACCACAGACGGTATCTACTGGACGGCAGAACTGGAATTCGAAGTTCCCAACGAAGGATTGACAATTCATTACAATTACCAGATAGAACAGAACGGAATTGTGACCCGCAAAGAATGGGACAGTTTTTCCCGATGTCTTTTCCTGTCCGGTACCTCCAAGAAGAAATATAGAATCAATGACTGCTGGAAGAATATTCCCGAGCAATTATGCTTTTACAGTTCTGCTTTTACAGAAGCCCTGCTGGCACATCCTGAAAGGGAAGAAATTCCGCAAAGTTACAAAAAAGGGCTGGTTATCAAGGCTTATGCTCCGCGTATCAACAAGGATTACTGCCTGGCAATCTGCGGCAATCAAAAGGCATTAGGCAACTGGAATCCGGAGAAGGCCGTCCTCATGAGTGATGCAAACTTTCCGGAATGGCAGATAGAACTGGATGCAAGTAAACTGAAGTTCCCGCTGGAATATAAGTTTATCCTCTATAACAAACAGGAAAAGAATGCGGATTGTTGGGAGAAGAATCCTAACCGGTATTTAGCCGATCCGGAACTAAAGACCAACGAGACACTAGTAATCTCCGACCGGTATGTCTATTTCGATATTCCTGCATGGAAAGGAGCAGGTATGGCTATACCCGTATTTTCCTTAAAATCAGAAAAGAGCTTCGGAGTCGGGGATTTCGGTGATCTGAAACGGTTGGTTGACTGGGCTGTATCTACTCATCAGAAGGTGATACAGATTCTGCCGGTCAATGACACAACAATGACACACGCATGGACTGATTCTTATCCTTATAATAGTATTTCTATTTATGCTTTTCACCCGATGTATGCGGATATAAGGCAAATGGGAACGCTCAAAGACAAAGAAGCGGTAGCAAGGTTCAACAAAAAACAAAAAGAATTGAACAGTCTGCCGGCCATTGACTATGAAGCAGTCAACCAAACCAAATGGGAGTATTACCGCCTATTATTCCGGCAGGACGGAGAAAAGACATTATCTTCCAAAGGTTTCAAAGAGTTTTTCGATGCCAATAAAGAATGGCTGCAACCGTATGCTGTTTTCAGTTATTTACGGGATGCCTACAAAACACCGAATTTCCGTGAATGGCCTAAATATTCTACTTACCATGCAAAGGAGATAGAAAAGATGTGCCAGCCGGAGACGGCAGATTATCCGCATATCGCCCTTTACTTTTATATTCAGTATCATCTGCATTTGCAGTTATTGGCCGCTACCCAATATGCTCGCGAGCAAGGTGTCGCACTGAAAGGAGATATCCCTATCGGTATCAGCCGGAATAGTGTGGAAGCCTGGACGGAGCCTTATTATTTCAACCTCAACGGACAAGCAGGTGCACCTCCCGATGATTTCTCGATAAACGGACAGAACTGGGGATTCCCTACCTACAACTGGGATATCATGGAAGAGGACGGTTACCGCTGGTGGATGAGACGTTTCCAAAAAATGGCGGAATACTTCGATGCTTACCGGATCGACCATATTCTCGGCTTCTTCCGTATTTGGGAAATACCGATGCACGCTGTACACGGCTTATTAGGACAATTTACCCCTTCTCTCCCTATGAGCCGGGAAGAAATTGAGAGTTTCGGTTTTACATTCCGTGACGAATATCTGCTTCCTTATATCCATGAGTCTTTCCTCGGGCAAGTGTTCGGGCCGCATACCGAATTCGTGAAACAGAACTTTCTTCAAACAACTGATGTATCCGGTATCTACCACATGAAACCGGGATTTGAGACCCAACGGGAAGTGGAAAATTTCTTTTCCGACAGAAAAGATGAAGACAGTATTTGGATTCGGGAAGGACTTTATTCTTTAATTAGCAACGTACTGTTTGTTCCGGACAAGAAAGAGGAAGGAAAATATCATCCCCGCATCGGAGTACAGCGCGACTTTATTTTCCGTTCATTGAGTGAGGCAGAAAAGAATGCTTTTAACAAGCTCTATGACCAGTATTATTATCACCGGCACAATGCATTCTGGCAGCAACAGGCAATGAAGAAGTTACCACAACTGACACAATCCACCCGTATGTTAGTTTGCGGAGAAGACTTGGGAATGATTCCCGATTGCGTTGCATCGGTAATGAACGACTTACGCATCCTTAGCCTGGAGATTCAGCGAATGCCTAAGAATCCGTTGCACGAGTTCGGACATCTGAGCGAATATCCATACCGGTCTGTCTGCACGATCTCTACTCACGATATGTCCACTTTACGTGGATGGTGGGAAGAAGATTACCAACAGACCCAACGTTATTATAATACGATTTTGGGACATTATGGCATTGCTCCAACTGTTGCAACCCCCGAACTATGCGAGGAGGTGGTACGTAACCATCTCAACAGTAACTCAATTCTCTGTATTCTTTCCCTGCAAGACTGGTTGTCGATTGACGGAAAATGGAGAAATCCCAATGTGCAGGAAGAACGGATCAACGTACCGTCGAACCCGAGAAATTACTGGCGATATCGAATGCATCTCACATTGGAACAACTAATGAAGGCTAAAGAACTTAATAAGAAGATAGGCGAGCTTATCAAATATACAGGGAGAGCTCCCCAAAAATAAGACTAAAATAATGGGAGATACCAAGAATAACATGAAGATAAACAACAGTACTATTTTTTTAAAAGATATCCGTTGCTACGCCTACCACGGAGTAGCACCACAAGAGAATCTTATCGGAAATGAGTATGTCATTGACCTGAAACTCAAAGTAGATATCAGCAAAGCCGCACAAACGGATGAAGTGGCAGATACAGTCAACTACGCCGAAGTACATAATGTGATAAAAACCGAAATGGCGATTCCTTCCAAATTGCTGGAACATGCCGGTGGCAGAATCGTACAAAAACTTTTCGAGACATTTCCTGATATTGAGGAAGTGGAGCTTCGCCTTTCTAAGCGGAATCCACCTATGGGAGCAGACATTGATGCCGCAGGCATTGAGTTGTATTGTAGTAGAAAATAAAAGGGTATCCAGCTTGGGATACCCTACAAATTATATTCTTTCTGCAATTAATCTCCCGGAAGTTTCTATTTCTTCTTCTTTCTTCTATTCACAGATTCCACAGCCTCCGTCACGACAGGCTTATTCTCGAAACGTTTCGTATAACCGGAATAGTCGGGATGAATACGTTCGTAATCAGGATCCATAAATAAAGGACTGGAGATTATATGGTCAGCCGTCGAACGGTTACAACAGAAAACTATGTTTTCCACACCTGCCAGACGGGTTAATGCTTTTACATCCGTATCATGCGGTTGCAGTGTCATAGGGTCAGTAAAGAAGAAAAGATAATCAATCTGACCGTCTACAATGCGCGATCCCATTTGCTGGTCACCTCCCAGGGGACCGGATTTTAGAATCGTAAAATCCCATTCCTCATCCGGATGTTTCTCCTTCAGTGCTTTCAATATTAAGGTACCGGTAGTACCTGTACAATAGAATTTATTTCCCATTAATAGTTCTGAATTCCATAATACCCATTCGATGAGATCTTTCTTCATGGCATCATGTGCTACCAGCCCGATACCTTTTCTAACTTTTGATTCCATTTCGTTATCCTTTTAAGTCCGACAATTGAGAGAATCGTTTGCATCCTCTTCCATAAAACTGCCACAAGATACTATTTTTTGTCCGTTCAGGTATCAGATCCAACCTTTTTTTTCTCATATTTTCTTCACGGGAAGAAGAAAATGAAGGACGAATCTGCTTATATTCTTTCCTTGCACGCATCACGGCACAAGCATTATCCCAATCGCCTTTCAGCAAAAAAACAAATGCCGCCACATAGTCCAGGCAAGCCCGGATACGCATCACTTTATTTAACTCCTCAGCCGGGAGATTTTTATACAACATGACAAGGTTATTACGGAAATTAAGAAAGGTCTTTCGGGGGTTCTCTTTTTTAAGTGTAGCCCCACCTACATGATAGACCTTACTTTGAGGGACACAAACAATCTCCCGTCCGCGAGAGCGTAACCTCCAGCACAAATCAATTTCTTCCATGTGCGCAAAGAAACGTCCGTCCAGTCCGCCCACTTCCTTATAATCGGCACGACGAATAACCAAAGCCGCGCCTGTTGCCCAAAAAACGGGAATGGCCTTATCATACTGGCCTTCATCCTTCTCAACCACTCCCATTATACGTCCACGACAAAAGGGATAACCATATTTATCCAGAAAGCCACCTGCCGCCCCGGCATATTCAAAATGATCTTTTTGCCGCCAGCTCCGTATTTTCGGTTGGCAGGCAGCAACTTCCGGATGAATATCAAGATACGCAATCATCGGTTCCAACCAATGTTCCGTTACTTCAACATCCGAATTTAAAAGAACAACATAGTCGGCTTCCACCTGCTGTAAAGCCAAGTTGTATCCGTCTGCAAAACCATGGTTCTGATCCAATAGAATCACCCTAACCGAAGGAAAATCCTGTCGGAGCATCTCCACCGAAGCGTCCGTAGAACCATTATCAGCCACACAAACCTCTACCCCCTCTCCTTTCGAATACCGGACTACCGACGGAAGAAAAGTGCGAAGCATATCACACCCGTTCCAATTCAAAATGACTACTGATACTTTCATTGCTTTTGCTTCTCTTTCAGCCTTTCTTTCTCCTGTTCCACGATGTCCGCCCATTCTTCTCTGGAGGCTTTCCAACGCTTATGCGACCACAGCCAATAAGCCGGCTCCCGACGGATTGTCTGTTCCAGATACCGGGCAAACATTTCAGTAATTTCTCCTTCGGCTGTATTCTTAGGAGTTTCCGTCATCAATTTAAATTCCGCTTCACAGTATCCTCTGCGTTTTTTAGTCAGTTCACAGTAAAAGACCGGGAAATTCATCATCTTAGCAATCCGTTCCGCCCCATTCAAGAAAGCTGTTTCCTGACCTAAAAATGTAGTCCAATACCTGTCATTACCACTAGGCCACTGGTCGGTTATCAAACCGACAACCATTTTCTTTCCTTCACGTTTCAACTTTATAATCTCCCGTGCAGTAGAATGCTTAGGAATATTGTATCCCCCGAAACGAGAACGGATACGTTTAAACAGTTCATCCAGATATTTATCTCTTAATGGCTTATAGACCTGTACGGGTACATCTCCCGGCTTCATTATTGCTCCCATTCCGATCAACCACTCATAATTGGCATAATGCGGAATCATCACAATAATCCCGCCATACTTCTCCGTCAGTTCGAGATATTGTTCCGTATTCTTGTAAATCATCCGTTGGCAAAGATCTTCAGCCGACATGTGCAGAAGTTTTAAGTCTTCAAGCATATAATCCGACAAATAACGATAGAATTTACGCTCTATCTGCAACCTTTCAGCGGGAGTCTTTTCCGGGAATGACTTCGTCAAGTTTCCTCTGACAACCTTACGGCGATATTTTCCCACATAATACATCAACAGATAATTGAAATCCGAAAGTATATACAGAACCCGAAAAGGAAGAGCTGAAAACAGCCACATTCCAGTGGATACCAGCCAATAGATAAATCTCGATTTCATACTTATATCAGAATTGTACCTTTAAGTGCTGTCTTATCTTCGTTAAAATCTCCCAAACGGACATTGATTACCTGATTATCCAATGAGTTGTCCGCTTCCACTTCAACACGGATATAGTTCTCCGTAAACCCATGCATCGGAGTCCCCGCTTTTGATTTTTCCATTAAAACCGACATTGTCTGCCCGATATGTCGGGCGTAAAAAGCCTGCGTTTTCTCATCAGAAAGCGCTAACAGCCGCTGACTGCGCTGATGTTTTTCTTCCGGAGAAACAACATAGTCTATTTTCAATGCCTGCGTGCCGGGACGTTCGGAATAGCTAAACACATGCAACTGTGTCACATCCAATCCGGCAATAAACTGATAAGCCTCCTCGAAGTATTCCTCCGTCTCGCCGCGAGTACCCACAATCACATCAACACCGATAAAAGCATCCGGCATCACTTCCTTAATCTTTTTCACCTTCGATGCGAAAAGAGCGGTATCATAACGACGACGCATCAATTTCAACACCTCATCGCTACCGGATTGCAACGGAATATGAAAATGAGGCATAAAATTACGCGAGCGGGATACGAACTCAATAATTTCGTCTGTCAGCAGATTTGGCTCAATGGAAGATATACGGTAACGTTCTATGCCCTCAACCTGATCCAATGCTTTTACAAGATCAAAAAAGGTTTCTCCTGTTGTCTTACCGAAATCTCCGATATTGACACCTGTCAATACAATTTCTTTTCCGCCTTCGGCAGCAGCTTGCCCAACCTGTTCCACCATAGAAGCGATTGTTCCGTTACGGCTACGCCCACGGGCAAAAGGAATCGTACAATACGAACAAAAATAATCACAGCCATCCTGCACTTTCAGGAAAAAGCGGGTACGGTCTCCACGGGAACACGAGGGTGAAAATGAACGGATATCTTTGGTTGCAGTAGTAAAAGCCTCTCCTTCTTCATGTTTTTGCAGGTTGCCGAGATACCGGAGCAAATCACTTTTCTGTTCAGCACCCAACACGACATCCACTCCTTTTATCTGTGCCACATCGCCGGGTTTCAGTTGCGCATAGCATCCGGTCACTACCACAAAAGCACCGGGATGTTGTTTCACCAACCGATGAATGGCCTGCCGGCACTTCTTGTCCGCCATTTCCGTCACCGAACAGGTATTTACCACACAAATATCTGCTTTTTCTCCTTTACGCGCAGTTCTGACCCCTGCTTCACGCAAGATTTTACCGATAGTTGAAGTCTCTGAAAAATTCAATTTGCAGCCTAATGTATAATAAACGGCTGTCTTATTTTGAAACACAGTGGTATCTATCATAAGCTGTTATAAACACATATTTCGTGCAAAGTTACACATTATTATTAGTAAAACACTTTAGGATACGAAAGTTTATTCCTATTTTTGCACAATTCACTAAAAAACGTGCAATGATTAAAGAGAATTTCATTAAACTATACGAAAACAGTTTTCGTGAGAATTGGGATTTGCCCTGTTACACCGATTATGGAGAAAATACCCAATATACGTATGGTCAGGTAGCCGAAGAAATCGCCCGTTTACACCTGTTATTCAAACATTGTAGCCTCCGAAGAGGAGATAAGATCTCCGTTATCGGCAAAAATAATGCCCATTGGTGCATCGCCTATATGGCAACAATTACATACGGAGCAATTATTGTCCCTATCTTACAGGACTTTTCTCCAAACGATGTTCACCATATTGTCAACCATTCCGAATCAACTTTCTTATTCACCAGTGACAATATTTGGGATAACCTGGAGGAAGAAAAACTCACCGGATTGCGTGGTGTATTCTCATTAACCGATTTCCGTTGTCTCTACCAACGGGACGGAGAAACCATACAGAAATTCCTGAAGAATCTTGATAAAGAAATGCATTCTTCTTATCCGCAAGGATTCAGCCGTGAAAATATACAATATACCACTTTATCCAACGATAAAGTAATGCTCCTAAACTACACTTCCGGAACGACCGGTTTCAGTAAAGGAGTCATGCTGACAGGTAACAACCTGGCAGGAAACGTCACTTTCGGTATTCGGACCGAGTTACTGAAAAAGGGAGATAAAGTGCTTTCTTTCCTCCCGCTCGCTCATGCATACGGCTGTGCATTTGATTTTCTGACAGCGACAGCAGTCGGAACCCATGTCACCTTGCTCGGTAAAATCCCTTCTCCCAAAATCATTATGAAGGCCTTCGAGGAGGTGAAACCCAATTTGATTATCACTGTTCCATTAGTCATCGAAAAAATATACAAGAACATCATTCAGCCGCTCATTAATAAGAAAGGTATGAAGTGGGCACTCAACATCCCCTTGCTTGATACGCAAATCTACAATCAGATACGCAAAAAACTGATTGATGCGCTGGGTGGCCGTTTCAAAGAGATTATTATCGGCGGCGCAGCTATGGACAAAGAAGTGGAAGAATTTTTCTACAAAATAAAATTCCCTTTTACTATTGGTTATGGAATGACAGAGTGTGGTCCCCTTATCAGTTATGCTCCATGGAATGAGTTCGTTCTAGGCTCCTCCGGAAAGATTCTGGATATTATGGAGGCACGCATCTACAAGGAAAGCCCAGAGGCAGAAACCGGAGAAATACAAGTCCGGGGCGAGAATGTAATGGTGGGATATTATAAGAATCCCGAAGCTACAAACGAAGTATTCACCGAAGACGGCTGGCTACGTACCGGCGACCTCGGCACAATGGATGCAAACGGCAACATCTTCATTCGCGGACGATTGAAAACAATGATTTTAAGTTCAAGCGGGCAGAACATCTTCCCCGAAGAACTGGAAACCAAACTCAACAACCTGCCTTTTATCCTTGAAAGCCTTGTTATCGAGTACAACAAGAAATTGGTGGCACTTGTTTATGCTGATTATGAAGCATTGGACTCTCTCGGGTTGAACAATCCGGATAATCTGAAAACAATTATGGATGAAAATCTGAAGAATCTGAATAACAGTGTGGCTGCTTATGAAAAAATCAGCAAAATCCAGCTATATCCTACAGAATTTGAAAAGACTCCGAAACGGAGTATCAAAAGATATCTATATAACAGTATTACAATAGATTAGCATGTTTTAAAACATAAAGTGAAGGTATATTAACCAACCTTCCGAAAAAAAACATAAAAAAAGTTGGCTTTTAGAGAACAACATATTGAAAAAGTACATACCTTTGCAGCGTTTTAATAAAGCAATTGATTGTATTACGTTTTTAAAAAGCAAAGAAAATGAAAAAATTAGTTTTAATGGCAGTAGCTATCGTAGCTGTATCATTCGCATCATGTGGTAACAAAGCAGCAGACGCTGCAAAAGCAACTGCAGATTCTATCCGTATCGCTGACTCAATCGCAGCAGTAGAAGCAGCAGCAGCTGAAGAAGCAGCAGCCGCAGCAGCAGCTGATACATTGGCAACTGATAGCGTAGCAGCTGAAACAGCTGAATAATTCAGAAACTGCTAGAGAGAATTGAAAGTCTGACATGCGAAAGCATGCACAGACTTTTTTTTATATCTTAAATCCAAGTAATTACGCTATTTAGTATAGGACTTCTCTACAAAAGGAGCATTTAATAAATAATCAAGGCTCACCTCTACGCTTTCCTCTACCGGCATACTATATTTTTCTATCTCAGCAACAAGATATTGAACTCCCGCTGTCTTTGCATTCTTAAAGATAGCATCAAAACCGACCATTCCACTTTGCCCGATTTCTCTATGATCTTTGATATGGAATATCTTGAACCTACCGGGATACTTATTAAAGTAATCTACCGGACTGTTTTGTCCGCGAACGACCCAATAAACATCCATTTGGAAGAAAACATATTCAGGATTCGTATGTTCCAGCATATAGTCATACATCACCTGACCTTCCACTTTCTGAAATTCATGTGCATGATTATGATAGCCAAACCGCAAGCCTTGTTGGTTGCAGCGCTTACCTATTTCATTGTAATAAGCACAATAAGTTTCCAAATCCTTCAATGTTTTAGGAACATCCATCCAGGGAGCTACGATATATTTCATTCCTGCTGCCTTATGGTCGGCGATACACTGATTCCACCATTCAAGTGATTTTGAATAATCACCGGAAGCCAGTTCCTCTTTCGACAATCCACGTGTGCAATGCGAAGACAAAACTTTCATTCCGGCCGATTCGACATCCTTCTTGAATTGCCGGGGAGTTCTATCATAAAATTTTCCATTATTATAATTAGCCGCTTCAACACCGGTATATCCCATTTTTGCCAATTTCGCGAGAATGGCAGTATAAGCCGGATCACATTTTCCGTCCTTATTGTCTACCCTATTCAATATATCTCTAACAGAATAGAGCTGAATAGCCACTTCTTTCTTAGTTTTCTTAGTCTGTGCCGTCACTGCAACCGGAATCATCAGAAGAGCAGCTAACACACATAAGCAAATTCGAGTCTTCATATAATTAGATATCAGGAGTTTACAATGATTCAAAATCCACAAGCAAACAAACATAAATTCATTCACTTGCGGAATTTCGAGTTATCTATGTGATTAGTCCAATACCTTCACGCGGATATTACGGAACCAAACATCATCGCCGTGATCCTGCAATCCGATAAAACCTTCGTGATTATCACCACCACAGTTATTCAGCAGTTCAAATGCCAAAGGCCATTTTTCTTCACTAAATTTACTTGCCTGCAACATATCAGTCCATTGTTTTGTCCACAGATGATACTCAAGTACATTCTCATCATTTTGTCCATGGACAACTGTACCTTTATAAACCATAATCTTAGCCTTGTTCCATTCACCGAACGGCTTGGAGTTTTGAGGAACTGCCGGAATCATGTCATACAAAGAAGCCGACTGACGATTGTTATCCTTACCCAATTTTGCATCCGGATGATTGGCATTATCCAAAATCTGATATTCAGGTGCAGAAATATAGATAGGTTCAAGCACATCATTCCCGTCTTTATCCTTAGAAGTAATTTCCTGAGCTAAATACAAGATACCGGAATTACTACCTTTAGCAACCTTCCACTCCAACTCCAATTCAAAGTTTTTAAACTTATGAGCAAAAATCAGGTCGCCGCCATCAGCGTCTTGCGCTTCACCGCCACCGGTTCCGTTAAATTTGATACAACCGTCTTCAATAGTCCATTTAGCAGGAACTTTGTCTTTTCCATAACCACGCCATCCGTCAAACGTCTTACCATCAAAGATTGTGATGTAACCGTTTTCATCAACAGGCAATTTCAGACTATCCGTTTCGGGTGCTTTCAATGATTTTGAATATGCCAATGCTACTTCATTGGGTTGATCGGCCTGAGCACTTCCTGATTTCTGACCACCGCAAGCAACCAAGGCTCCTGCTGCAAGACAAGCTAAAGGGTAAAATACTTTCTTCATACTAATAGTTATTTAATTTTTAATCTTTTAATTTCTTTCATCTATTCTTACCGAGGCATATCGGGCAATCTCCACCCTTCACGATAATTATGTTTCACCAACTCGGCAGCAAACTGTTTTGCATTAACCGGATCGGTCCAAGTCTTGTCAAATGTCGGGTGACCGTCGTGAATCTTGAATCCGTCTTTTACACAAGTTCTAAGAGTTTCCGTATCACTGATATTCGTAAAGCACATATTGACACCGTCCCATTCCAACGTTTTGTTCAAACCCTGCAAGCGGATAGCCAATACTCCCATCACTACCATTTCATTCATCGGACCTGCCTCCGAGAAGTCAGACTTAGTCATGACGCGGCTTGACTTATCTTCTTTACAGGCACGTACCCAATCCATTTCGTGACCACCATTCATCGCATTCGGTACACGGCGGCAAACTTTCGGAGCATTCGGCACGCGGCCCGACAACAAGAATGGCTGCTGACCGTAACATCCACAGATCAATGTATCTTTTGTTCCGTGAAAAATAGTCAGCCCACCACCAGGCCCCATTAGCTGTTTTCCTTCCGGAAATCCTTTCGGACGTTCAGGCATCATACCACCGTCATACCAATGAACTTCAACTTCCGGCAACGCAACTTTCGGCATATTATCACGGGCAGGGAAAATCATTTTCACATGCTGTGCCTGCGGAGCACAAGCACTCAACAACAAAGTAGAAGAACCTTCCACCTTTGTAGGGTAACCCAGTTTCAGAGCTCTGAACGGTTGATGCAGGATATGACAAGCCATGTCACCCAACGCACCTGTTCCATAGTCCCACCAGCCGCGCCAGTTCCAAGGATGATAAATTTCATTATACGGATTCAACTTAGCCGGACCGGTAAATAAGTCCCAGTTCAAGGTACCAGGAATACGGTCCGCCTTTTCTGGAGCATTTAGTCCTTGCGGCCAGATAGGACGGTCAGTAGCACATTCCACCTTAGTCACTTCACCTATCTCACCATTCCATATCCATTCACAAACTAAATCTGTCCCTTCATCGGATGCTCCCTGATTACCCATTTGAGTGGCTACACCAGTCGAAGCAGCTAATTTAGTCAACAAACGAGATTCATAAACAGAGTGAGTCAAGGGTTTCTGGCAGAATACATGTTTACCCATTGTCATTGCATCGGCAGTGATGATAGCATGCGTATGATCGGCAGTAGCAATAATTACCCCATCAATGGATTTACCCATTTCCTCATACATCTTACGGTAATCCCAGTATTTCTTTGCTTTCGGAAATTCATCGAATACCCTTTTTGCATATTTCCAGTCCACATCACAAAGAGCCACAATGTTTTCCGTACCCTTTACTTTATTGATATTGGCATGCCCCATGCCACCAATACCTACGGCTGCAATATTTAATTTATCACTGGGAGACACGTGTCCGTGGCTCATACCTAGAATAGAGCTTGGAGCAATGGTAATGCCTGCCAAAGCCATAGCGCCCGTTTTAAGAAAATCTCTTCTCGAAATGTCTGACATAATTAGTAATTTTAAGGGTTTGTTATTTGTGGTAGATTACTATGTAGCAATCCGTATCCATTTTTCATATTTTTTCTTCGTTCCCGGATTTGTTCAAGCGTACGCAGATCACCGATAGCCGGTAAATCGTGCATATGTGCGTTTTGGAGGAATTTCCATGCATATTCGGATGCAATAGCAGAGTCGCGCAATAATGGTAAGCGAGGGTCCCGTTGCCCGGCTTCGATAGAATCGGCAAACAAATCACACAATACATCAATATTTTTGCCACCGAAAGGTTTCTCAACGCGAAGTGTCTGGTTCACCCCATGCAAATCGACTACAGCGGTAGTAAAGTCATGTGTCATGCGTACAATGCCCTCTGTTCCGATAATATCGACGTATGAATTATGTGTCTGGTCTTTAGATAATTGTCCATAAACAAACCCCTGCGTAATATCAAAAACTACTCCATTCTGAAAAGTCCCGTGACATTGAATCCACCATGGGTCTTTGTAATTCCACATATTCACTCCTTGGGCGTTCCATGTCCGATATTCACATCCGGCATACGAACGGGCAATATCTACATAATGCATGCCACAATCATGGAAAGCAGGACCTTCATATTCATGCCCTTCACCCGGTGCTAATCCAGGCGTCATGTGGCAAATACGAATAATAGCCAACTCACCGATTTCGCCCTGCCGAATATATTCTTTCATCAGGTTATGATACCAGGAATTTCGCAGATACAAATTCACCGTAGAAAAGACATCTGAACTTTCGGCCATTTCCACGACTTTCCATTCATTTTCCATTGTATCTGCAACAGGCTTTTCTGCAATGATATGTTTTCCATATCGAATGGCCTTTTCTATTTGTTCCATTCGGGAGTCAGCTAATGTAAAAAGCCCGACAACCTGCACACTTTCATCTTCAAAAATATTCTGATTATCTTCTATTACATAAGATTCCGGAGATAATTCTTTTGCCAATTCACGTGATGCAGGATTCGTATCACAAATATAGGCAATATCCCATCGGCCACTTTTCCGCATCGCATCCCAGTAGAATCTTCCCATTCTACCAAAGCCGATTATTCCTACTTTTATTTTCGTGCCTAGCGAGAATTGTGTATTCATAAAACATAGCAAATTTAAGTGCAAACAATATAAATCGGTCAATTTTCATTATCAAGCTAATTAACCGGAAACTGATATTGCAAAACTAGCCAAATAAACAATACTTCATTTAGTTTACACGAATTTATGTAGACTTAAAAAATATATTATCACTTAATAATCAATATATTAAGCATTCAAAGGAGGGATAAAAATGTAGAAAGATTGGAATTTTTTTTGTGTGGTTCGAGGTTTATCTTTCATCTATGAGACAAATTTTCATAATTTCATTTTCAAATTCATCCCGATCAACAGCAGATTTATTCCTCATTTTTGTACGATAGTTGTAAACAGTACTAGTAGAGCAACGAAGGAAATTTGCTATCTTCCCACTATCCGAAATTCCCAAACGTAACAAGGCATAGATACGAAGTTCCCTATTCAATAATGTATCAGTTTTTAAGACAATCCGTTCTTCTTCTTTCAACAAAGCATTGAAATCGGAAACAAAAGTGGGATACAAATTAAGAAACACCCTATCAAAACGGGCATATAATGCGTTAAGTTCCTCATCAATAAGTGCCGACGATTTTAACTTCTTAATTAGTTCATCATAATATTTATTGATAGCATATTTATACAGAACATTCTGATATTTCTCCATTTTACTGATATAACTGAAACATACATCAAAAAACTCGGCTATATAATGTTCCTTTATATTATTAGTTTCCGACAACTGATTATTCTGTTCGTTCAACTGATTATTCATAGTATTCAGTTTCTCGTTCAATCGCAAAAGTTTTTCATTACTCTGCACCAACGCCCGCTTTATCTTCAGAATCTTTCTCATCTGAATATAAATACATATCACCAACAAGACCAAAAGAAAAAGAATGATACTGGTTGAAATAAGAAAAGTAATCAAATTTGATTTTGACCGGGCCTCCTCTGTCTGGTAAGCAGTATTAATAATAGAATAGAACTTATAAATTTCCATTGCACGGAAATGAATACCGGAAGAAACAACATCATCAATAGCAGACTGTGTAAACTTAAAAGCGTCAGACAAATTCTTTTCTTCGTACTGTATCAATGCCAATGCTTGCAAGGAAGCGGTTTCCCGTGTTGCGTTCCGGATATCCGCAATAGCAGACATCATCAGGTACTTTTTTCTCTCATCCATTTTTTTCTGATGCCAGCAGAATGATGCATACGCATGAGTAATCATGGCATAATGAGGCGTCCCCACTTCCTCCGTATCTAATAATTCCTGAAGAACTGTTTTCGCTTTTATGGAATCGCGCCCTCCATAATAATATGCCCGGGATAATTTATAATCAAAAGAAGTTTGATCCAGAAGAGATAGTAATGAATCCTGATATACTGCCCGCTGCTTCCCATAGCGACTATTGGCAGTGATAGAGTAATACTCCCAGAAACGGGAATAAGTTTCATAATAAACAGATAATAAATCTTTGGAAAGTTCTGAGGTTTTTATTTTTTCCAAAATCAACTCCGCATCCCTATACCGACCGCACATAGAATATAAAAGACTAAGCTGCAAAGATGACTGGTTCTTTAAATCCCTGTTATTCAATTTACGGGCAATCTCTAAATTCTGATCGACATAATGAATGGCCGAATCAACGACAAACTTCTTATATTCGTTACATAACTGAAAATTTATCTTATATTTTTGTTCAAGAGTCAGGCCTGATCCCTTCAGCAGACATTTAATCCGATTGATCCGTTGCTCTTTTTGTTGAATGAAGAGTGGTTTTTCATCTATCATCCTGCGCAATGAATCCGCTAGAGACTTCAATTCATCATTCGCATAAAGAGCACTGCCAATTCCTAAAGTAATCAGCAGAAGCAAAAATTTCTTCTTCAGAAAACGACATTTGAATCTCATAATATTAGCAGGAATAATAAAAAAAGCGATTTATTCATCAGAACAAATCGCTTTTCGTATATGAAGTAAATTTGCTCTTATTCTGCAACTACTTCGAAAGGAATTTCAACAGAAACTTCTTTGTGAAGTTTCACTACTGCTTTGTAGTTACCTACTTCTTTCACAGCGTCTTTTACAACGATGATCTTTCTGTCAACTTCGTGACCCAGCTTAGCCAAAGCTTCAGCAATCTGGATATTGCCAACAGAACCGAAGATAGTACCGGTTGAACTTACTTTAGTTGCAATAGTCAAAGAAACACCTTCCAACTTAGCAGCTGTTGCCTCAGCATCTTTCTTGATTTTCTCAAGTTTGTGAGCACGCTGTTTCAGTTCTTCAGCCAACATTTTCTTTGCAGAAGGAGAAGCGATCACCGCTTTTCCGGTTGGGATCAGATAATTACGACCGTATCCGGATTTCACGTTTACGATATCGTTCTTATAACCCAAGTTTACAATGTCTTCTTTTAATATAATTTCCATACTTTTCCTCCTTCTTATTTCATCATGTCAGTTACATAAGGCAACAATGCCAAGTGACGAGCTCTCTTCACAGCCTGCGCGATACGGCGTTGAAACTTCAAAGAAGTACCCGTGATACGACGCGGAAGGATTTTACCTTGTTCATTCAAGAATTTCTTCAAGAATTCAGGATCTTTGTAGTCGATGTACTTAATACCGCTCTTTTTGAAACGGCAGTATTTTTTCTTTTTAACGTCTACTGACGGCGGAGTTAAATATCTGATTTCTGATTGAACTTGTTGTGCCATGATTAATCCTCCTTTTTGTTTGATTTAACACTTCTTCTTTTAGCAGCATATTCTGCAGCATACTTATCCATCTTAAAAGTCAAGAAACGGATAACGCGTTCATCACGACGGAAATTAACTTCCAACTTGTCAATTACAGTAGGATCTGCATTGAACTCAATCAGTTGATAAAAACCTGTAGACTTTTTCTGAATTGGATAAGCCAATTTCTTCAGTCCCCAGTTTTCTTCATTGATAATCTCAGCACCTTCAGCTTGAAGAACACCTTTGAATTTTTCTACCGCTTCCTTCATCTGAACATCAGATAAAACGGGAGTTAAAATGAAAACGGTTTCGTATTGATTCATACTTCGTTTAATTAAATAAATAAATTATTTGATTTTAAATGCGGGTGCAAAGTTAGACAATTTATTTTGAACTACAAACATTTAATCTTTTTTTGTATCCGAATGTAGGAATTATCCGAGAAGTGGCTTACCTTTGCAAAGTTGTTTAAACAATAATTTCATGATAGAGCAATTTAACTTTGATATCCGGCTTATATTCGCCATACTGAATGGCAAAGTTTCCGCAGCAATCAATCGGAAACTATACCGTAACTTCCGTCAGAACGGATTGGAGATCAGTCCGGAGCAGTGGACAGTGCTTATTTTTCTATGGGAAAAAGACGGTGTTACCCAACAAGAGTTGTGTAATGCAACTTTTAAAGACAAACCCAGTATGACCCGCTTGATAGATAATATGGAACGCCAACACCTTGTCGTGCGCATTTCCGATAAAAAAGACCGTCGTACCAACCTGATCCACCTGACCAAAGACGGGAAGGAGTTGGAAGAAAAGGCGCGTATCATAGCAGGGCAAACACTGAAAGAGGCACTCCATGGTATCACCCTCGAAGAACTGAGTATCGGGCAGGAAGTGTTGAAAAAGGTATTCTTCAACACGAAAGATTAAACTGTAAAACAACCACACAATTCATAAAATCCACTAAATCCTGTCTTTATAATGGATTTTTTATCCAAATAATTTCGCCCGTTAAAGAATTATGCTTTAATTTGTGACTGGAATATAATAATCTATTAAAATACACACACATGAAAGGCTTATTAAAGAACTTAGGATTGATATTAATCTTGATCGGAGTAGTTATCCTACTGGCTTGTTCATTTACAGGCAATGTAAACAACAACGCCATTCTGGGTACCTCAGTAGTACTGGTAGTACTGGGACTCATTTCTTATATCGTTATTAATAAGAAGATCGCTGATTAATTTCGTAGAAATCAATAAAAAAGAAGGTGTGTCGTAATACACGATGCGCCTTCTTTTTTTTCATTGACTATAA